>OJRD01000083.1_pt1 | contig 84778 bp, 74 predicted proteins | sample 1599051 | NCBI WGS metagenome assembly OJRD01 (sample SAMN03922523, study PRJEB24848) | human gut metagenome | isolation source: stool sample | host: Homo sapiens | place: Germany | collected 2010-02 | reverse complement strand
GTCCTCGTAAGGAAAAGTTCAAGTCGGAGATTTACAGCGGTGAAGAACTGGAGCAGCTTTTCAAAGCGATTCAAGGTGACCCTTCGGAGTTTGGCGTTATCATGGCTGCATTCTACGGCCTGCGGCGCAGTGAAGTTGTTGGCTTGAAATGGGATGCCATTGACTTTGAAAACAAGAAAATCAGCATTCAGCATACGGTTGTGACCGCAAAGGTCAACGGAACAGTAACGGAAATCGCACGAGATAAGACAAAAACAAAGTCGAGCTGCCGGACACTTCCCCTAATCCCTGCCTGTGAGCAGATGCTCAATAAAATGAAAAAGGAGCAGGAGCAGAATCGGAAGGTCTGCGGCAAAAGCTATTGCACCGATTATCTTGACTATATCTATGTAGACCCGATGGGAAAACGGATTCGGCCCGATTTCCTGAGCCAACATTTCCCGGATTTTCTGGTCGCACACCAGATGAAGCGTATCCGCTTTCACGATCTGCGCCATAGCTGCGCCAGTCTGCTCTATGCCAATGGCGTGAGCCTGAAGGAGATTCAGGAGTGGCTGGGGCACAGCGACATCAGCACGACAAGCAACATTTATACACATCTGGATTTCTCCAGTAAGGTATCTTCGGCGAATGCAATCGTCAATATCTTCCCAGAAAACGCCAAAGTATAAAAAATGGGCAAAAAAGAAAAACAGCCTAAAATCTTTCGATCCTAAGCTGTTTTATGATGAAGTGCCGATGGTGGGACTCGAACCCACATGGTTTCCCGAACGATTTTGAGTCGTTTGCGTCTGCCATTCCGCCACATCGGCTGATATTCAATTTTGAGACATTCGTACCGGTTTCTGAAGATTGGAGGGATGTTCAGGAGGGATGTAAGAAATCCTGCTTCGACAAACCTTCAAAATTCAACGGACACTCGTGAATTTCTCGCACAGACACAGAAAATCACGAAGCGGATTTTGAGTCTACATCGTCTGCCATTCCGACACATCGGCTGATATTCAATTTTAAGGGTTATCTGTGGATGCTCTGGAAGCGTCTACAATGTCCAGAAGAAGCTGGTTTGGAAGATTGGAGGGATGTTCAGGAGGGATGCTCCGTTTTCGCTGCCCTAGGAAAGCCCAAAAACCCGCATCAATCCTCAACTTTTCAAAATCGCCTCTCGAAATGACGCAAGGGATTTTGAGTCCCCCTCGTCTGCCATTCCGACACACCGGCGCATTCTGTTGTATGGATAACATAGATATTATAGCGGATTCTTCGCCTAAAATCAAGATGCAGCTTGCAACTCGGCAAATTTCTGCTTTTTCCCGCCGCTGTTCTTCCGGATAGCCCTTCGAGACTCGCACAAATCCCGCCAGTTTCTTTTTTCCTTCTGTATCTTCCTCGTTTTGTCGGAATTTGGCCCCCATTTGACCGGGCAAAGCGGATGATTTTTCCAAAAAACACTTTACAAACGTCAAAGAAATAACTATTATATAAGTATAGTGCCCTGAATCGTTGGCACATTCAGAAAATGGCCGGGCAGACCGAGCTACAGCTTCCGGCCCGGAAATCATCCGCGTTTTCCATTTGCAGAGGAATACAGGAAAGAAGGTATACGCTATGTCTGAGAAAAAGTCTGCTGTCCCCGCAGCGGCCGCTGCTCCCGAAACTCCTGCGGCAGAGCCGAAGAAGCGCAAGGCTTCCGATACCGCACAGCGCCGCGGCCGCCCCCCGCTCACCCCGGAGGTCTACGTTGAATTCGGCACCAGTCAGTACAACATCACCGATGTCGTCGAGCGCGCCAAGGCCGACTACCGCACCACCCACAAGGTGGGCGTCCAGTCCTGCAAGGTCTATGTCAAGCCTGAAGAGGGCGCTGCCTACTATGTCATCAACAAGGTCTCCGGCAAGCTGGAGCTGTGATGCTTTCCACTGCAAAAAAGGCGTCTGCACATCCGTTTGTGCAGACGCCTTTTCCTGTTTTTATAAGCCGTACAGCTCAGTGTACTTCCGGGTGAGATACTGGATATAATCCTCGGGGCTGAAGTCTCCGCAGGCGTTCTTCACCACATCGGCAGGCTCCATCAACCCGCCGTACTGGTGGACTTTTTCCCGCAGCCAGCCGGTGATGGGCGCAAGGTCGCCCCGCGCAGCCGCTCCCCAGACATCCACATCCTGCTCCATCCGTCGCAGCATCTGGGCACCATAGGCACTGCCCAGTGCATAGGACGGGAAATAGCCGAAGGAGCCGCCCGACCAGTGGCTGTCCTGTAAGCAGCCATCCCGGTCATTGGGCACCTCAACGCCCAGATACTCCTTGTAGAGCTTCGCCCAGACGGCAGGCACATCCTTGGCTTCCAGCGTGCCGCCGATGAGCTGCTTTTCGATCTCATACCGCACCATGACGTGGAGGCAGTAGGTCAGCTCATCGGCCTCGATGCGGATGAGGCTGGGCTGAGCTTTGTTGACCGCACGGTAGAACTGCTCCGCGCTGACGCCGCCCAGCTGCCGGGGGAAGAACGCCTGCATCTTGGGAAAGACCGCCTCCACAAAGGGCCGCGACCGGCCGATGAGGTTCTCGTAGAACCGGGACTGGCTCTCGTGGACGCCCATGGAGACGCCGCCCGCGAGGCAGGTATATTGCAGATCGTCCCGGATGCCCAGCTCATACAGGGCGTGGCCGCCCTCATGGAGGACGGAGTACATGGAGGACGCCACGTTGTGCTCGTCGTAGTTGGTGGTGATGCGGACGTCCTTATTATTGAATTCCAGCGTGAAGGGGTGCTCGGTCTCGCTCAGACCGCAGTGACGGCGGTCGAGTCCCATCACCTCCATCAGATAGTCGGCAAAGGCTTTCTGCTGTGCCGCCGGGTACTCCTGATGCAGGAAACTGTCGTCGATCTGCGGCTTTTCGCCGATCTTCCGGATGAGCGGCACAAGCCCGTCCCGCAGCGTCTCAAAAAAGCGGTCCAGCTTCTCCATATCCACGCCGCGCTCGTACTCGTTCAGCAGAGCGTCATAGGGAGCCTTCGAGGCGTCATAATACCCGGCAAAGCGGCGGTTGTAGTCCACCAGCTCCTGTAAGACCGGGCAGAACAGGGCAAAATCGTCCTGCGCCTTGGCCTTGTGCCAGACATCGTCCGCCCGGTTGCACAGCTCCTTATAGGCCATATATTCCTCGGCCGGGATGCGGGTCAGCTGCTCACAGCTGCGGCGAAGCTCTTCCACCTCCCGGCGGTGGACAAGGTCAAGCTCGTCGGCGCGGGCGCTCAGCTCGTCCAGCAGTGCCTTCGTCTCCGGGCAGGTCATCAGCTTCTGGCTCTCACCGGCCAGAATGCTCATGGCCACGCCCCGGCCCTCGGCGGTGCCGCTGGGCGCGGTGGTCACAGCATCCAGATAGAGGGAGCTGTCTGCACAGTGATAGGCGTACAATTTTTTCTGCAGCAATTCCAGCTGCTGCAATGCGCGTTCTGTCTCCATTGTTTTGTCTCCTCATTCTCTCCCGAAGAGCTTCCGCTTCGGTATCTGCACCGGGTCGGGGATCTCGAACTCATACCGCTCGGTGGCGTTGATGACGGTGGTGCCGCCCCGGGTGCAGACCCGGGGCAGATTCGCCCCATAATTCAGGTGCATATGCCCATGGATGAACCACTTGGGCTGATACAGGTCCATCAGGTCGTTGAACACCTGAAAGCCCTTGTGCGCCCGGTCGGTGCCGTCGTTGAGTCCGCTGGCGGGGGCGTGGGTCAACAGGATGTCAACTCCCCCGGCCCGCCGGGCCGCCAGCCAGAGCCGCCGGGCACGCCGCCGCATCTCGCCCTCTGTGTACTGGAAGGTGTCTTCCTTATTGTACCGGCTGCATCCGCCCAGCCCCATGATGCGCAGGCCCTTCCAGACATAGACTGCATCGTCCACACAGATGCAGCCCCCGGGCTCTGCCCCTTTGTAGCTGCCGTCGTGGTTGCCGTGGACGTACAGGATGGGGGCGGCGGTAAAGTTTGTAAGATATTCCAGATATTTTTTCGGCAGGTCGCCGCAGGAGAGGATGAGGTCGATGCCCTCCAGCCTCCTGCGGACGCTCTCGTCCCAGAGCAGTTCGGACGGGACATCCGAGATCGCAAGTATTTTCACGCTGCTTTGCTCCATTCTTTTCTATCCTTGAGGCATCGCCTGTTACTGCGGCGTTCCTTTCACGATGTCCAGACCGTTGATGTTCAGAAGTCCCCGGGTCTTGGCGTCCAGCGCGTCGTAGCTGGGCAGCTCGCCCTCCACGCACTCGTCCAGCCAGTCCATCTCCATCAGCTCCTTGGGCGTATAGATGCCGGAAGCCGCATGGTGAGGGACATGGCTCTGGCTGTAGCTCTCGGTGGGGAAGACCTGAAGCTCTCCCTCGCAGAGCTGACGCTCGGCCATCCTGAGCAGCTGCACTGTGCCGCTGCCCAGCCGGATGGGGTACTCCACCCGCTCGGCCCCGCTCTTGAGGCCCCACCAGTAGTTGATGGCCCTGCCGCCGGGGGCACTGTCCCACGTCCCGGCAAACACCGACCGGACGATCTCGGTGAAGAAGACATCCCACCGCCACTCCGGCAGGCCCAGCGGCTGCAATACGCCGTCGGGCAGGCGGCGGCAGAGTCCGTAATCCCGGTAGGTCCCTTCCGGTTCCCGGAAGTCCTGACTGTAGAAGACCTCGATGTCCTTCCGGTCGGAGAAGTCCTGCGGATGGCTCTCATCCGACAGACAGGCCCACCGCAGCACCACCCGGCTCTCGGGCCGGACAGCCCGCACGCCCTGTGCAAAGGCGTTGATGGCCGCCGGTACGCCGTACACCGGGTTCGCGGCCACATAGCCCACCCGGTCGCTGCGGGAAACGATGCCCGCCAGTATCCCCAGCAGATACGTCACCTCGTAGGTGCGGGGGTAGTAGGTGCGCACCAGCGGATGGGGCGCGTTGAGGGAGCAGTTGAGGAAGCGGGTCTTGGGGTGCTGGGCCGCCACCTTCAGACAGGCGGTGTGCATCCGGGAGCTGGTGGTAAAGACGATGTCCGCATGGTCGTGGGCCACCTCTTCCAGCACCTGCTCGGCATCCACCTCGGGGTTGATGTTCTCCCGGCAGCTGACGAAGAGCTTGTCGGGGAACGCCTTCACCAGCGCAGCACGGCCCTTGTCCTGTCCGCGCACCCACGCGCTGGTCTGGGCATTGTGCTCGTGGAGGAAGACCACCCGCAGTTCGCTGGGCCGGGAGATGAAGATATTCAGCTTGCTCAGCAGCGGCTCTGCGCTGCGCTTCGGCTCCAGCAGCAGCTCCACGGCGTGGGGTTCGGCAAGGATCTTCACCTCATCCCAGAGCCGGGCCAGATTCTCCCGCACCTTCGTGGGGGTGGACTGGCAGGCGTCGGCATAGCGGTACACCGACAGATACACCAGCAGAGCATCTCCCGGCGTCAGCCCCAGCGAGCCGCCGCCCAGCGCATAGAACTGCTGGCTGAACATGGTGTAGAGGGCCGAGAAATTCAGCCGGTCGTCCTCCGTCCACGCCTCACCCGTGGCCTTGCAGGCCAGCGTCTGCAATTTCGCATAGCCGCCCAGCCGGGAGAAGCTGACGTTGTTGATGCGGGAGAGCTTATAGAAATCGAGGAACTCATAGTAGAGCTTGTTTTCCAGCGTGTCGTTTCTGGCCGGGATGAGCCGGGTGACGGTGCCGGGGATCTTGACGGCCTCATAATACTTGAGGACAGAGACCCGCTTGTTGCCCTCCTGTACATAGAATCGGTTCATGTACTCGAAGGCAATGATGGGGGTATGGATGCCCTCTTCCAGATGGGCTTCACAGAGGTTCGACCACTTGACGGCAAACTCGGTGTCGTCCTCGAGGAGGGGCATAAAGTTGGAGGCAAAGGCGGTGTGGCGTCCGGCGGTCTTGGTGCCCACGATACTCTCGGCCGGGATGTCCACCAGCCCCAGAGGCTCCTGCGCCACGATGTCTGCGTCGGCAATGATCTCGTCCAGCACCGCGAGATAGGGCGACTGGCCCCGGGCCACACTGGCCCGGTAGGCACGCTGGCCTGCACGCAGGGCGCTGCGGTAATCTTCCATCATAGATAAAACTCCTTCTGCTTTTTCAGCAAATGAAGAGGGATAGCTTCACAGGATTAGTATAGCATGAAAATCAAAAATATGGGAGACTTTCTCGCCACAAGGTGTTGCTTTCCCGCAAATTTTAAGGTACGATAAAGGAAACATCCATTTTTTGCGAGGTAATCTATGCTTTGTGACACTCTCCCCCGGCTGGAAGCCGGCGAATACCCCGGCGGCATCTGGTACTACGAGCCGCACACCTACCAGCCTTACCGCTATGTGCTGGGCCGGGTGGGCCGCCGCCCGCTGGTCTGCATCGGCATCAACCCCAGCACCGCCCAGCCCGGCGCGCTGGACCCCACCCTGAAGAGCGTGGAGCGTCTGGCCAGTGCCAACGGCTTCGACAGCTGGATCATGTTCAACGTCTACCCCCAGCGGGCCACGAACCCCAACGATATGGACAAGACCCCCGACCGCGCCCTCTGCGACGAGAACCTCCGCTGGCTGCGGGCCGTGCTGGCCCAGACCGAGCCCACCATGTGGGCTGCATGGGGCACCCTCATCGAAAAGCGGGCCTATCTGCCCGGCCTGATGCGGGAGATGGTGGCCCTGACGCGGGAGCGCAACATCCCGTGGGTGACCTTCGGCCCCCGCAGCAAGAAGGGCCACCCCCATCACCCCCTCTACCTGCGCAAGGACTCCACGCCTGAGCCTTTTGATGTAGAAAACTACCTCAACACCTGCTTTGACTGATCTTCTCAGGGAGGAAGCACCATGACACCGGAACGATACAAGAAGCTGACCGACTGGCTCGAGGGGCATCCCGCCCTCCGGGAGGGCATCATCCTGCTCAACCGCTGGCTCCCTCTCGTGCCCTTCGTCTGCTATCCGGCGCTCCTTCTGCTGCTCAACCTCCGGTGGTTTGCGATGCTCCGTGTCGGGCGGGGCGGCGGCGCTCTTGATTTTATGCAGGTCATCGCCCGGGCCATCCTTGTGCCGGGGCTGGCGTTCTGGATGGGCACCCTCCTGCGGGCCAGACTCAACTTTCCCCGCCCTTATGAGCAGCCGGGCTTTGTCCCCCTCGTCCCGAAGAGCACCCGCGGCAATTCCTGCCCCTCCCGCCACGCTCTGAGCGCCGCCGTCCTTGGGATGGTGTGGCTCTACTTCTACCCCGCCGTCGGCGTCGGGATGCTGGCCATCGCCGCCCTCATCTGTCTGCTGCGGGTGCTGTCCGGGGTGCATTTCATCCGGGATGTGCTGGTCGGCGCAGCCTTCGGGCTGGCCTTCGGCTTCGCAGGGATGTGGCTGCTGTGAGGCAGTTTTTGAAGAAAGTGCAAAAAAGTTTTGATTTTCCCTTGACAGAACCCCGGGGCTATGGTATTATACTTCTCGCAGCGTGCTTCGACTCACAGCTGCAAACCATATCAGAACCCAATGGGATAACAACGTGCGCCCGTAGCTCAGGTGGATAGAGCAACTGCCTTCTAAGCAGTGGGCCGGGGGTTCGAGTCCCTTCGGGCGCATTGATGTGGTGCCCATAGCGTAGTCGGTTAACGCGCCAGATTGTGGATCTGGAGACCGTGGGTTCGAGTCCCACTGGGCACCCCACTAAAAAGTCCGCTGCAATGCAGCGGACTTTTTCTTTTAGGTGCCCAGTGGGACGAGAACAGCAGCGGAGCCGACCGCCGCCTGCGGCGGAAACAGGGAGGCGAGGCTGGGGCAGCGCTCTGATTTTTCAAGGCCCCGCCAAGGGGGTTGCGGAAAAATCAGCAAGCGCAACTCGTAGGCCGCTTCCCTCCCCCACTTTATAAACAGCTCCAAAACATCCCAAACCAGACCAAGGCCGCAGCCCAGAACACCCTTCCGTGTTCCGTGCTGCGGCCTTTTTTCGTTTCCTCAGCTTCCCAGCTGCTTCAGGATATTCTGGATCTCTTCGTTGGAGTAGCCCTCCTTCAGCAGCTCGCTCCGGATGGCCGTATCGCTCCTGCCCTGACGGTAGAGGCGTGCGGCGCTGTAGGGCACGACCGTGCCGCCCAAAGTCCGCACCGGCTCCCCGCCCGAGACGCCCGCACTCTTTGCCCCGGCGTTTGCCGCGGCCTGCTGGGCGCTCTGGGCCGCCTTGGACTGCTTGAGCGCCCACTCGCCCTTGGCAATGTTCAGCTTCTCGCTGGTGACATTGTTGTTGAACTCCTGCTGACGCAGGGTGTCCTGATACTGCCGCTCGGCCAGCTCGTTCTTGTACTTCTGCTGAGCCAGACTGTCCTGCCGCTGGTTCTCCTGCATCTGCTGGCTCCACGCAGCATCAGCACGCTCGGCCTCATAGGCGCGATCCTTGGCGTACATATTGTAGCCGGTATTCGCCAGACTGCCCACCAGCGAGCCGATGCCGGTGGTGCCGGTGATGGCCAGCTGCACCGCGTCGCCGATGACGCCCAGAACACTCAGCACATTGCTGAATGCCTGCTGACGTTTGGCACGCGCCTGCTGTTCCTGCGCGGAGTAATAGCCGTAGAGGGTGTCCAACCGACCCAGATAGTCCTGATAGCGGCCATAGTCCTGCTCATAGGCGGCGTTGTAGGCGCTGCCCTTCCGGTCGAGCTGACTATAGTAGTCCGACAGCTCCGCATTATACCGCGCCTGTGCGTTCTGTTCCTGCGCATTGAGCTGGTCGATGCGGGTCACGACATCGTCGCCCTCGCTGTTGTAGGTGTCCAGCGCCAGCCGGTAGAGGGAGGGCAAAGCGTCGTTCAGGGCACCCATCTGCTGCTGATACGCCTGCTGCGCCGCGCTGACCGCATAGCTCGAGCCGTAGCCGCCGGTCAGGGCCGCTGCCTGTGCGGCGGCATCTGCGCTGGCATTGCGGGCGTTCTGGGTGTACTGTCGGGCATACTGGCGGTAGAGCGGGTCCTGTGCATAGCTGTACTGGAAGCTGTCCCGCCCCAGCAGCTGACCGATGAGGTCTTCGATCCGGCCCTGATAGGCGCTCTCGTACTGGCCCGGACGGTTCTGCTGCCAGTTCTTCAAGTCGGCCGCCGCGTCGGTCACACTCTGGCTGGGGCTGTACTCCGCCTTTGCCAGCGCATTCTCCACCTCCCTGCGGCTGCTCAGGCCTGCCGTGCTGTAGGAAGACCGGGCCGCAGGCTGGGCGCTCAGCTCCTCCAAAAGCTGCTGTTCTTTCTTCTTCTCGGTACTCATAGCTTCTCCTTTCTCACTGGATGCTGTTCAGCCGGGTGCGCAGCGATTCCGACATATTTTCCACGTCCAGATTGCAGAGCACATATTGCAGCTGCTCCTGCATCTGGTATAAGTAGTTGCGGATGGCACGGGCATCCTCTGCGTCCATGTTCTCGCTCAGATGGGGCAGGCCGATCTTCGAAAGCCCTGTGACACTTGCCATATCAGTTCACCTCCTGTGCCAGAATGCCGCCTCTCGCGGCGGCGCTCGTCCGGGTCAGGCTGCGCAGGGTGATCTGCCCCCGGCCCTTCAGCCGCAGCCGCAGGCTCCCGCACCGCCGGGGCACGAAGGGGATGTCGAAGCAGTGCCGCCCGTCGGCCGTCCTCTGGGCCAGTGTCTCCCACGCCCCGCCGTCATAGCTCACCGCCAGCTCGAAGCGGCTCTTCGCCTCGGCCTCGAGCCGGAGGGTCAGCCGGGAAAGATACTGTTCTTCCGGGCGGTCCAGCCCGATGTCCCCGCTGACCAGCTCGAACCGCACCCCTTCTTCGAGGCCGTCGGCCCGCTGCCAGTTCTCCTCCCGCTCCGCATCCGCCGCCCAGACCGCCTTGCCGTCCCAGAGGTAGAGCTGTCCGCCGCTGCCGGTCATCTCGTAGGAGCAGACGTCCTCCTCCTGCCACAAGCCCCGCTCGGTGTCGTAGACCAGCAGCCGGACGGTCTGGGCTTCGCCGCTGCCCCGCACGAGATGCAGGTAATACCGCCCGTCCAGCGCACCGCCCAGAGCTGACTTCACGTTCCGCAGCCGGGCCGGGTCGAGGGCCGTCGAGACCTTGGTGGGGATGCTTCCATCCCACGCCATCACGCCGTCGGGCGAGAGATAGTAGAGCGTCTCGTTGATGACGCAGAGGCTCCGTGCCGCGCCCTTTGCCACGCCCCGGCAGCGCAGACTGCTCAGCTGGAAATCCGAGGGCTTGGAGCCATAGAGCTTGTGGAGGGTATTCTCCTTGAAAAAAAGTGCATATCCCATGCAGGTGGCCGCGCCGGTGAACGCCCCGTCGCTGCCCACGGTCACAGCATAGCTGTCAGCGGCGATGCCCCGGTAGGAGAACCAGTTGGACGGGTCGCCCAGCTTGCAGGCGTAGATGACGTTCTCCTTGCTGGAACAGCCCCATATCCGGTTGTCGCACTCGGTCAGATAGTCCATGTCCGGCACCCGGCGCTCCAGCCTCACCGTCTCCGCCGAGACGAACTCCCGTCTGACGCTGCCGTCCAGACTCACCCACCGCACCGCTGCGCCGGTGCGGGTCAGACGGCCATAGAACCACTCGCCGCCGGGGTCGGCCCTGACCCGCAGGGCGTCCTCGCTGGCGTCGCAGACGATGCGGTCGCCGTCCAGCCCACTCCACTGCCCGGCCTGCTCTGCGCCCGAGCCGCTGAGGGCTACGGTGTCCTCGGCCCGGAAATTTGCGCCGACGCCCTTGGCCGAAATGCGGCAGCAGTCCAGCACCACCGCCGACCAGTTGCCCGACGCCTCGCTGTAAACCTCCAGCGTGCTCTCGCTGCTCCATGGCTTCTCCGGGTCCTCCACCCGGAGGAAGAGCTGCCCATCCTTCGGATTTTCCGGCTCCGAAGGGCCGCTGCCGCTCACATCGTAGACCCTGCCCTCGGCGTCGCAGGGGGCAAACTCCACGCTGGCGTTCGCCCCCGACCACACCGCCCCCAGTGCGCTCACCTCCCGGCTGACGGTGTCGAAGGCCAGCTTGTCCGGGAAGATCAGAATTTTTGTCCCGATGCCCACCAGCGCCTTTTTTCCGTCCTCCACCGCGTTCTCTAGGGTCACTTCCAGCTCGTCGGGGTCGTCCGGGGTGTAGATGAGGCGGGTACCGCAGACCATCAGCAGGCCGTTCAGGTGATACATCCCGTTCAGCTCTGCCGTCTCCCGCAGCTTCCGGCGGGGCAAACGGGTGCTCAGGGCCGGGAAGTTCCGGGCCGAAAAGTTGATGCCCGCGCTGTACTCTGCCTCGGTGCAGCTGTACGTCTCGTTCAGCCCGCCGAACACCCGCAGCATATTCCGGGTGTTCTTCAGGCCGTTCCGGTTCGCAAGGATCATCTGTCATCCCTCCTTCACCAGCGCCACCTACTGCCCCGTGCGGGCCGGTAGTTCCGCCGCAGCCACCCGGCCAGCTCGGCCAGAATGCTGTTGTATTGGGTCTGCTCCCCGGCGTAGCGGTCGTTCTCTCCCAGCGCGGCGTCGGTCATGGCGCACAGGTAGTGGGGGTACAGGCTGTCGAAGGGCGGCGGCACCAGCAGCACATCGTCGTCCCGCAGGCCGTCGTCCCACGCGAGGTCTGCCCCCACGCCCTCCCGGCTGTCGGCACCGCTGGGCCGGAAGAACCGCTCCCGCAGCATCCCGTCCACCTCGCACAGCCACCGCTGCCGGGTCCGGGCCGCGACACGGCTGCCCGGGCGCAGCTCCTCAGCCCGCTCCATCGCTTCTCCTACCGTCATAAAAAGCCTCCTTTCGCTTTTTCCAAAAAAGCCCGGCAGCGGCGGCCTTTCTCTGCCGTTTCTGCCGGGCCGCGTTTCTCTTACTGGGCCGCAGTCTCTGCTGCAGCGATGCGGGCGGCGGTGTACTCATCCTGCTGCTGGCTGTGTTCCAGCACCTCAGCCACCTCAGGCGGCACCTCCACCTCCACGCCCCGGCGGATCTTGTAGTTCACGCCGTTGACGCTGACGAACAGATCGCCCTTGTAGCGGCTGTTGTCCTTGAACAGCCGGATGCGGACATTCTTCTTTTCTTCCATGGCTTTCTCCTTCCCACGGGCCTACCCCTGTAAGCGAGGCCCGCCCTTTCTGTTTTTACCGGGCCTTTCTCGTCCAGCGCAGAGCTGTCACCGCAGGTGACTGAGAGGGCTTAATTCGCCGCCGCAGTACCCGAGTAGCTGGACACGCTCTCAATACGCACCATATACTGTTCCACCAGACGTTCCGCCGCACGCATCCCCTTCCAGCCCACGGAAGCGCGCTGGTTCAGCGGGTCGTCGCCGTAGCCCAGCTGCTTGACGATGTGCTCCAGACCGCCGCCTTCCAGCTCGGTGACGCCGTAGGCGTGAGCGCCCAGCACCAGAGTGCCGAACACGGCCAGACCCGTCGGGCAGGTGCCGTCCTTCCAGATCTTCGCCTCGCTGGTCTCGATAAAGCGGATGTTGCCCAGCTTGCCGATCTCGCCGCGGTACATGGTCTCGGGGTCGGCGTACTTGTGGGCCTCGATGAACTCCTTGCAGGTCTTGAGGTCGTAGGCCGCATAGGGGTGGATGATGGCGATGTAGCTGTCGCCGATGGGGTCAGCATTCATCGCGCCCAGCTGCGCCGCCGCCTGAAAGAACAGCTTCGGGGTCAGGGTGCAGCTCTTGTCCAGCGCTTTGCGGCTGGTGACAGCCGTCTCGGTGCCGTCCTCCCCCAGCTTCGGCGCATAGATGACATTGGTGCCGCCGGCCAGCACATCGCGGGTGATGCTGTCCATGGTGCGGCCGGCCTGACTGGCCAGCACGCGGGTCGCCTGCACCACATTGTTGTCGATGGCGGTCATCTGCAAAACATCGGTCAGCGGGGTCCAGCCGCCATACTGGTGGAGGTCGCTGGTGATGGTAGTGACGTTCAGGGCCTGACCGTTGGGGGTCACGCCCTCGGTCAGCGGGGTGTCGGCCTTGGGCAGGCTGTCGTACTTGCGGAACTCGATGGTCTTGCCGCCGTTCTGGGGCACGGGGTAGTAGTCCGCGAACTGATCGTGCACCAGACGCGGCTCGGCCTGATCGATGAGGCGCTTTTCGTAGAAGGTCTTCATTTCCTTGGTCATGGTGCCGGTGGTGTTCTGCAGGCTTGCAGAAGCGTCGGCAAAGAGCTGGAGATCCATCTTCACGTTGTCGTTTTTCATGTCATTTGTCCTTTCTTTTCCTTGCTTTTTGACCCCTCCTGCATCGGAGAGGTTTTCTTCAGAAACTGATCTTCACTCCGTGCATCGCACGGCGTTCCAGCGCCTCGCGCTGGGCGCGGGTCATGCTGGCCACATCGGCGCGGGTGACGGCTGCGCCGCCGGGGCTGGTGCCGTTCTCCGCCGGGCGGGCCGAGCGCTGGCGGATGCGCTCCACGACGCCCTGCTCCACAGTCCGGGCGGTCTGCTGCAGCGCATCACTGTAGTGGGCCAGACGGTAGGCATCCCCCATCCGCATCCCGGGCAGCTCCATCAGACGGCGCATTTCGGGGTTCGCAAGCTCCTGCCGGAGCGAGAAGCCCGGGACGTCCCGGCGGATCATCGCCTCCTCTGCGGCCCAGCGGGCGTGGAGGGCACGGACGGCATTCTCTCCCGCCTGCAGGCCCGGGACAGGCGGGAGCGGCGCAGGACGTTCCTGCGGTGCAGGCGGCTCTTCCGGCTTTTCCGGTGCAGTCTGCGCCGGCACCTCCGGAGTCTCCCCGCTGCCCTCGTCGGCCCTCATGGTGCCGGAGGCGATGGCCTGCTGGGCCTGTGCGTGGCTGAGGGCGGGAGCGCCTTCACTGCCATCTGCAAACATCTGCAATGCGATTCCACTCCCCGGGTTGCGGTGCCCAGCGTCCATTTCGCGCCTTGGGCGGCGCTCATGTCCTGCTGACCGCGGCCCCAGCATCGGCTCCCTGCATCCGCCGCTGGCGGCGGTCACCTCTGCTGCCTCCGAGGCAAACATCTGCAAGTCCACCATCGACTGTTCGCCCCGGCCGCTCAGGTCGGCAAAGCGGACATGGTCCGGGTAGCGCTCTGCCAGCAAGGCAAAGCCTGCCTTGGCGAATTCGAAGGCCCCCTCCACCCACGGCTTCTGGGGCGCAGCCGCCGTCACCGCCAGACGCGGGCCATCCGGCTCGTCCCATGCGCCGCTCTTGGCGCCCTCCTCGCCCGCCAACAGGGCGCAGAGGGTCTGCATCAGGGTGCTTGCTCCCGCACACACGATGTCCTGCCCGGCGGGGGCATAGCCCGCGTGGCCCGAGGCCTCCAACCGGCAGGTGGGGCCTGCCGGGCCGTCCAGCTCGGTATAGTTCACTTTTATCATCTCATTTCTCCTTTCTGCATCTTCATCGCCCTCGCCATCGCCGCCGTGCTCAGTTCCTCCGCCGGGCCGCTCAGCTTGGGCGGGGCAGGCTGTTCCTGCGCTTCCAGCAGGCCCGTCAGCCGGGCCATCTGGGCCTGCATCTGTGCCAGCTGCCGGGCAAGGGTGCCGTTCTGCCGCACCCGCTGGCGCACCTTCTCAATGCCCTCGAAGTCCATCATTTCCAGTGCCGCCAGCGCCGCATCGGCGTTGGCCGGGGCAAAAAAGCCCAGCTGATAGCACTCCTTGGCCGTCTCATTCTGGGAAAGACGGCTGAAGGTGGACTTCTTCTCCGCGCTCACCACGATGTCGAACACCGGCTCACGGCTGCCCAGCTCCACACCGCCCACGACCTTCGCCGGCCGGGCGCGGAGCACCTCGCCCGAAAACCGGACAAACTCGCTCTCGCCGCCCTTTCCCGTGATGCGGAAGATGCGCTCCTCGTCGTAGAACTGCCGCATCAGCTCGATGATGAGGTAGCACTCCTTGGCAAATGCCCGGTAAGCGCTCTTGAGCATATCCCGGCTGAGCTTGCTGCCCGCCTCCTGCAAAGCAGCGATGGCCGAAGCCGCCGTGACGCCTCCGGCAGTGCCGCCCTGCGTCATGTCGCGGTTGCCGCTGATCTCCTTCAGCTCCTCGATGCGGCTGTTGCGGTAGCTCAGGCTGTTGCCCTGCAGTCCCGCCGTCTGCATCGGCCGGAAGCTGTCGTCGTTCAGCCGCCCCGCCACATGGATGATGTCTCGGGACAGGTCGGTCAGCTCCTCCTCGTTGACCCCTGCTGTGTCGCTCAGGACATACCGCTGCCGGGCCGAGAGCAGGACGTTCTCATCCATGGCGTGGTTCATCCGGTCGATGGCGGTCTGGCATTCCTTCATCACGTCGATGTACCCGAAGCCAGCCGGGCTGTCCTCCTCCATGAACAGCGGGTCGAACACAAAAGGATACCTGCCGTGGTCGTAGAATCCCCGTTCGGCCAGTGCCGGGTCGTTCTCGCTGGCGTAGAGCACCACGCCGTTGCAGAACTTGCAGTAGTGCAGCACGCTCCGGCCCTCCGGCGAGAGCTTTTTGTAGTACCAGTCCACCACGACGCTCTTGCTGCTGGTGTCGAGGCCGCCGTCGTGGATGTAGCGGGGCACATCGAGGACGCTGGCGGTGTGCCCTGCCAGCTGAGGCCAGCGCTCTTCCAGCTGGTTCGAGTCCGCCAGACTCAGCGAGAAGAAATGGGGCGACGCCTGAATGTCGTCCACGCCCGGCTCCCAGTAGAGCATCAGCAGGTTCATGGGCCGGATGCTGATCTCGCCCACGCCGCCCCGCTGCTCCGGGTCCCAGAACACCCCCTTGACGCCGGTGCCCTGCTTGAGCTTGCGCCACCATGTGTCGCTGTACACCTGCTCGTAGTCGGCCTGTTCCAGCACTACGGGCAAAACGCTGGAAAGCGCCTGTGCCGCAGCCTCATCGTCCTCGGCCCGGGGCAGGACGTTGGGGCTGGGGTAGTTGTCCATCGCGTCAGCGTGCTTGTTGGCGATGGAGTTGAACAGCCACCCGCTGGACGGCTGGGGCTTGCCCTCCATCATGGGGTTCTGGTAGTTCTTCCAGTGCCCCATCCGGAACCACAGCTCGTTATCCACCAGGCGCTTGTCCAGCGCCGCCTTGCCTGCCTTGTACCGCTGCAAGATCTGTGCCGCCTCGCCCACCTCCTCCGGCCCGATGGGCAGCTTTTCTCTCATCTCGTCCAATGTAACTCCTTTCTGCCCTCTGTCGCAGGGCATTTCCGTTTCTGCCGCTGGCGGGCTTTGCTCGTCCATCTCAGACCTGCCCGGCCTGCCAACGCTTCTCCCCTTCACACCCTCAGAAATCTCGCCCTCCCATGCAGCTCCAGCGGGTCATCCCGCACCGTCGGCCCGGCGATCTGCCGGGGCGGCGAGATGGGGTTCTCCATCAGCACATAGCGGCACTCGTCGTAGATATGATCCTCCTGCCGGGTGTCGATGTCCTCCACATTGCTCTCGTCGTACACGAGGTTCGGGATGGTACGGATGAAGTGTTTGCAGGTATGGAACACCTGCAGCATCGGCCTGCCCTCCTCGTCGAAATGCAGCCGGTAGTGGAACTGCATCTTGCCCGCCAGACGGGTGTGGTCTCCGGGCCTCCAATGCAGGAAGTTCGGGCTTTTCTCCTGCATATCCGCGACGCTCTCGCCCCGGCTCTGGTCGAAGATGGCCGGGTCGGCGATGCCTGTGATCACCCGCCCCCGGAGCATCGGGTCGTTCTGCTCGGCCTCCCGGATGCGCCGGGCCTGTTCCACCGGGTCGAGGTGCGTTCCCTCGTCGGGTCGGCCCGTGCAGCCGTAAAGCTCCTTGATGCGGTAGAGCCGCCCCTCCTCGTCCGCCGCGTACCACCCCACCGAGAACGGCTTCGAATAGCCGAAGTCATACCCCCGGTAGATTTTCCAGTGCTTCGGGATGGCAAAGGGCGCGATGACATGGGTCCAGCGCTGGTCCTCGTAATGCTTCGGGTCGTTCCGCCACTCGGTGAACACCTGCCCGGAAAAGCTGTCCCAGCTGCCATAGAGCAGCGCCTGCTTTTCCGCCTCCGGCATAGCTGCGAGGCTGGCCAGATAGCCCGGGTCGTTCTTCAGCAGGGCGGGGTTGTCAAAGACGCTGGACGGGATGAACACCCTCGCCCGCCGGAGCATTTTTTCCGTACCGTCCGGCATCTGCACCGTGCACTCCTCCTCAATGGGGGTTCCGGGCGGGGCGGGAGTGATGAACCTTGCCTTGACCCAGCCGTGGCCCACCCCGCCGGGGTTGGTGGTGGCCCGCAGGTACACCCGTGTGCCGGGGCCGGTGGGACGGTTGCGGCTCATCATATAGCTGTACTCCTCCCACTCGAAGTGGGTCAGCTCATCGAAGCCGATGAAGTCGAAGGCTTTGCCCTGATAGTTCGTCCGGTCTTTCGTGTGCTGCATCGAGCCGAAGTAGATCTTCGCCCCGCTGGGGAAGACCCACACATGACTCGTGGCGTTGTACTGCGCCTCCGGGAAAGCCCGGAGATAGTAGCGCTGGCTCTTGTCCACGAGGTCGGACAGCTGCGGGTAGGTCTTGCGGAGGATGAGCGCCCGGTAGTGGGGGATGTGCACCTGCCGCAGTGCCTCGATGACGAGGGCGTCGCTCTTTCCGCCGCCTGCCGCGCCGCCGTAAAGCGCCTCCGGCTCAGGCCGCCGCATAAATTCCAGCTGCCTCGGCTGGGGCTTCCAGACGATGTTCCTCTCCTTGTTTTCTTCCATCATGCCTCCTCCACCGGCGGCAGCAGCACCACGCCGCATTCCCGCCCTTCTTCCTCCATTCCTTGGTCGTTCAGGGTCTTCGTCACGCCTGTCAGGTCTTTCAGCACGGCGGTGGCCTCCTTGAGATCCTTCATGAGGCCAGTGTCGGTGCTTTTTTCCTTCCGGGCCGCACGCTGGCGGGTGTTCAGGCCCTTGATCTCCTGCACCAGCATGGTGCTCAGGGTGTCTGCGGCCTTCTGAAGATTTTTCATCCCATTGGACGCCTCCTGCTTTTCCTGCCCCATCCTGTGTTCTCACATCCTTTCGTTCTTTCGTTGGCAAAAGGATACCACGCTTTTTCCCTCCGCAGGAGTACATACTTTTTGATTTGTCCTTGTATCTTTCACTGCGTTTTATCCCTATAGTAATATTTTCGGGCAAGAAAAATCCCCTGCCTGTGTTCTTTTCCACAGACAGGGGATTTTTGCATGATTTTCTGCGCAAAGTCTCCGGGAGGTGCTGCGTTTTCTTTTACAGCGTTTCCACCCGGTCGAACAGCGCTTTTGCGGCTTCCACGGCCTCCTTGCTGCCGAACGCCACCCGAACGCCCTTCTCCATCCGGACAGACAGGTCCGCCGCCTCAGCCTTGAGGGCGGCAGCATCCACACTGCACAGGCTCTTCCGCTCGGCGGCGTTCATCTCGTCGGTGATGCCGCAGAAATACTTGCAGTCGGTGGCCGCAGCCTCGTCCCGGGGCTTGCGCGGGGTGTCCAGCTTGGCCGCAGCGCCCACAATGAATTCGTTCATATCGTTTTCGGTGTAATCGCGCCCCGCCAGCTCTGCCGGCCCGGCGGCGAAGGCCTCGTAGCTCTCCGCCAGATGGGGGTCACGGTAGGTGTAGAGGTACTCCACATCGTCGTTCTGGGTCACCATGCCGGTGCCGTAAGCGCCGCCCACCTCCCGGATGCTGTGCCACAGATACTCGTAGCTCATCACCCGGGCCAGCACCTTCCGCTCCAAGCGCCGCTCCATCGGCCATGCCAGAACATCATAGTTCACGCCGCCGTCGATGACGAAGGCCTCGTTCACCGGTGCCGTCAGCTCCTCAGTGTAGGGCACCGCTGCGCGGCGCTCTCCGGCCTCAAAAGCACTGCCGGGCAGCAGCTTTTTCAGGGTGTCCAGTGCTGCATCGCTGCCGTGGAGGCTGACCGTCAGGGCATTCCCGCCCAGCACCTTCTGCCGCAGCGCTTCCAGCCTCCGGCCCAGTCCAGCCCAGTCGGCTTCTTCCTGCAGCCCGCAGAGGAAGTGGTAGTAGCTTACGCCGCTGCACCGCTCGTTCATGGCGGCCTCCACCGAGAAGTGGGCCGCCGCACGCATCGACGCAAAGGCATGGCCCTCCCGCAGGAATCTCTGCTCCATCATCAGCTTCTGCTGGCTGACCACCCGCTCCATCGCGGCTTCTGCCTGCGGGCCGGTGAGCTTCGTTTCATACAGCCACTCGCCGCCCAGCTCCACAGCCTTTTCGAGGCTGCGTTCCAGCAGGCTCATCCCGGCCACCAGCTTTGCATGGACCGGTCGGCCCGGCTGGCGGCCGGTCCAGCCGTCCACCCATGCGCCGCTGCGGCCCAGCCATGTGTTCCGCAGGGTGTTCAGCTCCTGCGCCGTATGCTTCCCGGTGTCCAGCTCGTCCACCACATCGGTCAGCAGGTTCAGATAGGGCATCTCCTCCGGCGCTGCATTGCCGATGTCGTAGTAGAAGTTCAGGTAGGTGCTGCCCGCCGAAGGGTGATGCAGCAGCTCAGCCCCGGCCAGCATCCCGCCCCGGCCCGGGGTCAGCTTCTTGCCCTCGCCGAGGTCGGCAGCGGTCAACGGATGGTCCAGCACCAGCTTGCCGTCGGTGCGGGCGGCCCGGCCCTCTTCCTCCTTCTTGGGCAGGGCGGGCACTTGGATGACCTCCACCGGCGCGGGCGCGAACAGCTCCCGCAGCAGCTCGTTGAACCAACCCTTTTCCAGCTTCTCCCGCAGCGAGGCGAACAGCCCGTTGGTATGCAGCAGCAGGGCCGGGTCGCCGGTGTGGAGCCAGCCGGTGGATGCATGGATGGCGTCCAGCACACCGTCCGGGATGCTGCCCGGGCGCTCAAGGGAAGCGAACTCGGTGGAGTTGAGGCTTGCCATCAGCAGCTCTTCGGGGATGCCCTTTTCGAGGATGCCGTCCACAGCATTCCGGACAGCAGCAGCGAATTTCCCTGCCGACGCCTCGGTGGCCCCCCGCAGTACCAGCTCCAGCGTCGGCTGCAAGGTGCTGTCGTCGAAGCCCACATCAATGTCCGCCCCCAGCTTCTCTTCCAGAAGGGCGGCTTTCAGGGGCGACTGGTTGTTGCCCAGCAGGGCGTCCAGCAGGATTTCCACACCCAGCTGGCGCTCCCGGTCCGCGAACGCGCCGGTGTACCACGCCAGCGCGCACTGTGCCTCGTCCGGCTCGGGCTTTTCGGTGTAGTAGGGGATGTGCAGCCGCACACCGGCCTGCTCGTCCTGTACCGTCAGCCGGGGGTGGCTGACACTCTTGGGCATATGGCTCAGATACTGCTCGTCGAGGAAGGCCAGCTTCTCGGCCATGTCCATCTTACCGTAGAGGGTAATGCAGCAGTTGTCCGCACTGTAATGACGGCGGTAGACCCGGACATACTTCTCATAGGTCAGCGCCGGGATGGAGGCCGGGTCGCCTCCGGAGACGAAGCCGTAGGCCGTGTCCGGGAACATCGCCCGGCTCAGGGCGTTCTGCAGCTGGGCATCCGGCGTCGCCAGTGCGCCCTGCATCTCGTTGTAGACGACGCCGCTCACTGTGCCGTCCTCGTCCCGGTGCCAGCCCTCCTGCTCGAACACGCCCCGGTCCACCATCGCCAGCGGGCAGAACACCGCGTTGAGGTAGACATCCATCAGGTTCTTGAAGTCCGTCTCGTTGGGCGTTGCGAAGGGGTAGACCGTCTTGTCCGGGAAGGTCATGGCATTCAGGAAGGAGGCCATGCTGCTCTTGAGCAGCTGCAAAAACGGCGACTTCACCGGGTATTTCTCGCTGCCCGCCAGCACCGAGTGCTCGAGGATGTGGAACACGCCGGTATCGTCGGAGGGAAAGGTGCCGAATCCGATGCCGAAGGCCTTGTTGTCGTCGTCGTTCTCCACCAGCAGGACAGCCGCCCCGCTGACGTCGTGGGTCAGCACGGTCAGCGTCCCGTGCTGTTCGGGGCACTCCTCGCGCTTGACGAGGGTATAGCCGGGATATTGTTTCATGGTCTTGCTCCTTTGCGTTTTCTGCATTTTTCTCTATTGTATCATCCTGCCCGCCAAAACACAATGAACGGTTTGTGAATCATAACTCGCGGGACGCAAAAAGGCCTCCCCTCGAAGGGGAAGCCTCTCTGCATATTGTATGGAAGAATACCAAAAATATTTAGCCGCTGATCTTCTGAACAGCAAACTCCATATTCAGACTATATCCCTCATCCATCTTGTAGTTGGATTCCGGATAGAACTTATAGCCCTCCGGCAGCTCGATTTCCTTCGGCATAACAGTGGTTGCATCCTTGTTGACGGTCGCGGTGGTCTTGATCACTGCACCATAGTTGCTCATATCACGCAGAGTAATCTCAACCTTTTTGCTGATGTCGGTATAGGTAACATCGGTCACAAACACATAGATATACTTCTTGTCATCCTTAATGCGGATCTCCAGATCCTTAGGCTTTGCCACATGGTAGCCCTCCGGGAACTGGTCCTCCGGAATGTCGTTGGTGTTGACATGGTCGGCAGTCTTCAGGACATTCTTCAGGATGCCCTCACCAATGATTTCGCTGGTTTCATCATCAAAGAAAATGATGTTAACATCCTCCGTTGCACCGGGAACAGGAGCAGGGGTAACATTGCCGCTTCCGCTATTGCTGCCGCCATCACAGCCTGCCAGCACACCTGCTGCGGCAACAGCCAGAGCCGCAACACCAGCGCTCTTGAGGAAACGGCGGCGGGAAATCATATCCAGTCTCATAATTAAAAACCTCCACATTGTTTTAGAGGTCTTTCCCCGCTCGCATTTTCTTCCTTCCGGGCGTAAGGCAAACCTCTGTTCTGATTCATTATACCCCCCCCCCCTATTATATTTGTCAAGAGGTTTCAGTATTTTTGTGGCGGCTTTCTGCATAAAAAATCGCCCGGCTTTTCTGCGTTTTCCACAAAATATAGCAGTTTGTGTTTTGAATGCACAAGCACCATCCGCAAGCTGCGTATCGCAACTACGCCGTTTTGATAGGCGCTATTTTTGAAAGTCACAATAAAAAGAGAGCTGTGCAGGACAGCTCTCTCCGTTTCCGTTTTTTATGAAATTTATGCCGTCTCTCCCTGACGGCAGGACACCCGGAACAGTACGAATCCCACAACGAACAGCACGATGAGGGAGCCAACGCCCACATTGGCGCTGCCGGTCAGCTGGCTCCCCACGCTGACGATCATCGTCCCGAGGAAGGATGCCCCCTTGCCGCAGATGTCGAAAAGCCCGAAGTACTCGCCCGACTTCTCCGGCGGGATGATCTTTGCAAAGTGGGAGCGGCTGAGGGCCTGCACGCCGCCTTGGAACATCCCCACGATGACGGCCAGCACCCAGAACTGCCACTGCCGGGTCAGAAAGAACGCAAACACCGCGATGCCCGCATAGGCCGCGATGCAGACCGGGATGAGCTTCGACGAGGGATACTCGTTGGACAGCCGCCCGAAGATGAGGGCCGATGGGAACGCCACGATCTGCGTCACCAGCAGCGCCAGCAGCAGCCCGGTGGTGTCCAGCCCCAGCGCCGTGCCGTAGGCCGTGGCCATGTCGATGATGGTATACACGCCGTCGATGTAGCAGAAGAACGCCAGCAGGAACCAGAACACCTGCTTGTCCTCCGGCAGATGCCGCAGGGTCTGGCCGATGCGGACAAAGCTCTGGCGTACTGCGTGCTGTTCCACCTCCACATAGTGGAGCTGTCGGTAGCTTTTCAGCAGCGGCAGGGTGGTCACGAGCCACCACACCGCTGTCAGGATAAGCGCGATGTTCAGCGCCGTCATCTGGCTGAGGCCAATGGCCCCCGCCCCCAGCACAAGGCCGAGACAGACCACGAAGGGCACGCAGCTGCCGATGTAGCCCCACGCATAGCCCCGGCTGGACACCTCATCCATCCGCTCCGGCGTGGTCACATCCCCGAGCATGGAGTCGTAGAACACCAGACTGCCCGAAAATCCCACCTTCGCAATGACGAAGATGACGAGGAAGGGCAGCCACGCCGACGCCGCGCCCATGGCGCAGCATCCCACGATGCCCACGCCGACGCAGAGCATGAAGATGGGCTTCTTGAAGCCTCTGGTGTCCGCCACTGTGCCGAGGATCGGGCTGAGGATGGCCGTGATGATGGTCACGACCGAGCTGGCATAGCCCCAGTAGGCCAGATACTCCACCGAGGTCAGGCCGCCGCTCTCTGCCAGTGCGTTGAAGAAAATGGGGATAAGGGTCGCCACCATCAGCACAAAGGCCGAGTTTCCCACGTCGTACAGGATCCAGTTCCGTTCCAGCCTCGTCAGGCGAAAATTGCCATTCTTTCCCATCCAGTGCTCCTCTCAGTCTTCCCCGAACGTGTGCTGATATTCCGGCCCCAGCGGCTTTCCTCCGGCATACTCGCCGATGAGCCGCACCGCCAGCGGCACAGCCGTTTTGTACAGCTCCTCGAGCTTCCGGCTGCTCTGGACACACTTGGGGTTGGGCTGCGGATTCGCCACAAGGCCGTGCATAAACTCATACTTTCCGGCGGCGCGCATCCCGGCCAGCACCACCCAGCGTTTGACGGGGTTCGCCGCCTGCAGCATATGGTGCACCGAGATCATCCCCTTCATCGCCGCCAGCGTCTCGTCCACCGTGACGCCCTCATAAAAAGGCGCGACGACCTCCGCCCGCTGGCGGCTGGGCTTGATGTGGCTGGCCGTGAAGAACTTCATGGGGTCATAGCCGTCCTCCCGCAGCAAGGCGTTGTCGAACTCTGTCTCGATCTCACAGTGGCTCACGCCGCTCTCCCGGACATAGGCTTCCACATAGGGGTGACAGGTGCTGTCCAGCGCAAAATGGCAGACGAAGCCCAGCGCGTAGGCCAGCGCAGCGTCCTTATCCGCCGCGTGTTCCACCACGGCCCGGGCGCGGGTGAAAAACACCTCGCCCTTTTCCTCGTGCATGGCATTCCCCAAACGGTTCACCGGGTTCGTCTGCAATGCCTTGTAATAAAACATCAGGTCAGGCCCGTGGAGGCCCATATCGTAGAGTTCCCGGTGCTGCTCCAGCGTCTGGCGCAGCCCGTCCGGAAGCAGGGCCAGAACATCCGCGCCAAAGCGGCGGTGTGCGTAGGTAGAAGGCATGATACCGCCCCTTTTCGTTTATTTTTCGTATTCCTGCGGCAGCTCGTTCTTCAGGCCGCGCTCCATCAGGGACTTGACGGCCTCCGCCGCACTCATCCCCTTGTTGACGATGGCATTGACGGTCTGGACGATGGGCATTTCCACCTGATACCGCTCGGCCAGCTCCAGCGCAGCGGGCAGGGCGTTCATGCCCTCCACCACCATGCCCACTTCCTTGACGGCGTGCTCCGGGGTCTCGCCCTTGCCGATAAGGATACCGGCGCGGTTGTTGCGGCTGTGCATACTGGTGGCCGTCACGATGAGGTCGCCGATGCCGGCCAGACCCGCAAAGGTGTGGATGTTGCAGCCCATCGCCACGCCCAGACGGGCGATCTCGGCGATGCCCCGGGTGATGAGGGCGGCGCGGGCATTGTCGCCGTAGCCGAGGCCGGTGGAGATGCCGACGCCCAGCGCGATGACGTTCTTCATGGCACCGCTCAGCTCCACGCCCTTGATGTCGTCATTGGTGTAGACGCGCATGACGTTGTTGGTAAAGACCTCCTGCACGAAGGCCGCAGCCTCGGCGTCCTTGCTGGCCGACACGATGGTGGTGGGCAAGTCGATGGCCACCTCCTCTGCGTGGGTAGGGCCGGACAGGGCCACAAGGCGGACGTTCTTCGGGCCGCCCTCCCGGCCCAGCTCATCGGCAAGGATCTCCGTCATGGTGTACAGCGTGTCCGGCTCGATGCCCTTTGCCACGTCCACGATGATCTGGCCGTCGGCCACATAGGGCCGGGCCTTTGCTGCCGTGGAGCGGACGAAGACCGACGGCACCGCGAACAGCAGGATGTCCTTGTCCTTGCAGACCTCCTCGATGCTCTTGGTGAACCGCAGCTCCTCCGGGATCTTCATCTGCGGCAGGTTGGGGTGGACGCGGGTCGTCGAAAGGTCATCGATCTCCTTCTCGATGGCCGACCAGACCAGCACATCGTTCCCGCTCACCGTCAGCATCCGTGCAAGGGCCATGCCCCAAGTTCCAGCGCCCAGAATACCAATACGTTTCATCACGTTTGTCCTCCGTATCCGCCGCGCTCCCGTCTGCCGGGGCGTGCGGCCTGTTCTGCCCGTGCCACCGCACAGGTCTATTCGATTCTATTGTACCCGAAAGCCCCTGCCGCGTCAACTGTTCCGCCGTTGTGCACAAAGTTCATGCATCTTTTTCATTCATTTCATCCATACCATGCAATTTTTCGAAACCATTTGCGTTCCCCCGGGAATCATGCTATAGTATTCTGGTAGGATTTGTAGGATTTTCTGCTCAGGGCCTTGACTGAAAGTATGGTTTAAGGTGTATCATGAGCTTCCCTGCTGTTCCATCGGTTTATCGCATTTTTCAAAAAGTGCGATAAAAAGTCAAACTGCTCTATTTTTCATTCTGAAGAAGGACATCATCCATGCTGGAATCTTTGTTATCCAACCGCACCGTCAGCGTGCTCTGGGAGGCCCTGCCCCGCATCCTGTCGGCGGGCCTCACCATGACCATCCCCCTCACCCTCGTCTCGTTCACACTGGCGATGGTGCTGGCCGTAGCCGTGGCTCTGGTGCAGTACGCCCGGGTGCCGGTGCTGAGTCAGCTGGCCCGGTTCTACATCTGGGTCATCCGGGGCACACCGCTTCTGGTGCAGCTCTTCATCATCTTCTATGGCCTGCCCAGCGTGGGCATCATGCTGGACGCCTTTCCGGCGGCGGTCATCGCCTTCGCCTTCAACGAGGGCGCTTACTGCGCCGAGACCATGCGCGGTGCGCTGGAAAGCGTGCCGCAGGGCCAGCTGGAGGCCGGCTGCTGCGTGGGCATGAGCTGGTGGCAGATCATGCGCCGCATCGTGCTGCCGCAGGCCCTGCGCACTGCCGTGCCCGCCCTCTCCAACTCCCTCATCGGCATGGTCAAGGACACCTCTCTGGCCTCCAACATCACCGTGGCGGAGCTGTTCATGGCCGGCCAGCGGGTCGCCGCCCGCACCTACATCTTCCTGCCCATCTACTGCGAGGTGGCGGTGGTGTATCTGCTGTTCTGTACCGTCATCACCAAGCTGCAGGGGCTGCTGGAGCGCCAGCTCAACGCCCACGGCTTCCAGTAAGAAAGGAGTGTGGCTGTTATGGCAATGTTAGAGATCCGCGGCGTCCGCAAATCCTTCCATACATATGCAAAGCCCGGCGTCCGTCCCGGCATCTTTGGCCGTGCCCCAAAGCCGGTCAGCAGCCTTGATGTGCTGCGCGGCGTCGATCTGACGGTGGAAAAGGGCGACGTCGTCGCCATCCTCGGCCCCTCCGGCTCCGGCAAGACCACCCTGCTGCGCTGTCTCAACTTCCTCGAGACCGCCGACGCAGGCACCCTCACCTTCGACGGTGAGGCCTTCGACCTTGCCCGCGCCGACCGGGCCTCCATCGCACGGCTGCGTCGGAAGACGGCCTTCGTTTTCCAGAACTATAACCTCTTCCGCAACAAGACGGCCCTCCAGAACGTCACCGAGGGCCTCATCGTTGCCCGGAAAATGCCCAAAAACGAGGCCAACGCCATCGGCATGAAGATGCTGGAAAAGGTCGGCCTCGCCGACCGGGCCGACTACTACCCCCGCCAGCTCTCGGGCGGTCAGCAGCAGCGTGTGGCCATCGCCCGCGCCCTCGCCTCCGACCCCGAGATCATCTATTTCGACGAGCCGACCAGCGCCCTCGACCCCGAGCTGACCGGCGAGGTGCTGGCTGTCATGCGGCAGCTGGCGCAGGAGGGGATGACCATGCTGGTCGTCACCCATGAGATGGGCTTTGCCCGCAACGTCTCCTCCCGCACCGTCTTCATGGAGAACGGCGTCGTGGTGGAGGAAGCCCCCTCGCAGGAGTTCTTCGCCCACCCCAAAGAGGCCCGGACCCGCGAGTTCCTGCAAAAGATCTCGCATACCGAAGTCTAAGCCTCTCCCCTTGGGAGAGGTGGCATTGCGAAGCAATGACGGAGAGGGCAAGCCGCCTGCGGCAGAGCCGCCGCACAGCGATAAGCAGGCTCTTGGTCAGCGCGATACGATCGCGGTGTTTCCGCCTTTGTGTCAGCTTCCTTGCCCTCTCAGGCGCTTACGCGCCAGCTCTCCCAAAGGGAGAGCCTTATCCCGCTTTTCTCAAGTTTGTCTCACTACAGAAAGGATAATCTACTATGAAACGCAGAACCTTTATCTCCCTGATGAGCGTCATGGCTGCCGCCGGTGCTCTCTCGCTGGCTGGCTGCTCTTCCAGCAAGTCCGCTTCCTCCGCCGCTTCCAACAAGCTGGAGACCGTCCAGTCCAACGGCAAGCTGGTCGTCGCACTGGAAGGCGCATGGCAGCCCTGGAGCTTCCACGATGAGAGCGACACCCTCGTCGGCTACGACGTCGAAGTCTCCCACGCCATCGCCGAAAAGCTGGGCGTCGAGCCGGAGTATGTCGAGAGCGACTGGGACAGCCTCTTCGCCGGTCTGGACGCCGGCCGCTATGACCTCGTCTGCAACGGCGTCGAGGTCACGGAGGAGCGCGCCAAGACCTACGACTTCACCACCCCCTACGGCTACATCCACACCGCCCTCGCCGTCCGCAAGGACAACGAGGACATCAAGAGCTTTGAGGACCTCGCAGGCAAGACCACGGCTAATAGCCCTGCCTCCACCTATATGGAGCTGGCCGAGAGCTACGGCGCTACCGTGCAGGGCATCGACACGCTGGAGGAGACCATCCAGCTGCTGACTGCCGGCCGCATCGACGCCACCCTGAACGCCGACGTCTCCTTCTACGACTACCTGAATGTCCATCCGGACGCCAACTTCAAGCTGGTGGCCCAGACCGAGGAGGCCTCCCATGTCGCCATCCCCGTGCTCAAGAGCGACGACACCTCCTTCCTCGACGCCCTCAACAGCGCCATCGAAGCACTGCGTGCCGACGGCACCCTCAAGGAGCTGAGCGAAAAGTACTTCGGCGAGGACATCTCTTCCGAGAACTGATCCCGGCCCATCGGAGGCACATTACGACCTGCGCAGCAGTCTCTCTTTATCCTGTGATCAGTGCCACCGCCACGTCGTTGACGTTTGTTCCGGTGGCCCCGGTGATGATCAGCCCCTCTGCCGCCTGTAAGGCGTGGTAGGCATCGTTATTTTTCAGAGTGTCGAACACGTTCCAGCCCTTTGCCGCCAGAGCGGCGGCGGTATCGCCGTCCACATAGCCGCCAGCGGCATCGGTGGGGCCGTCGGTGCCGTCGCTGCCCACCGAGAAGACCGCCGCGTCCAGCCCGGCAAGAGCCGGAGCCGCCGCAAGGGCGATCTCCTGATTGCGGCCGCCGAGCCCCTTCCCGGTCAGGTGCACCACAGTCTCGCCGCCTGCGATAAAGGCCAGCTTCCGGCCCTGCCCTGCGTGGGTGCGGGCGATGGAGCCAAGGAAGCTTCCCGCCTCCCGGGCCTCGCAGCAGAGCCGGTCGGTGAGGACGACTGGCTCATAGCCCCGCGCCCGGCAGGCACTGGCCGCAGCCCCGCACAGCTCCCGGACGCTGCCGGTGATCCGGGTCGTCACGTTGTCGAGCGCTTTCGGCGTTTCCTGTGCCAGAAGCGCCTTCGCCTGTTCCGACAGGTTCAGCCGATACTTTTCCGCAATGGCAAGCGCCTGCGCGCAGGTGGAGGAGTCCGGCACCGCCGGGCCGCTGGCGATCATGTCCAGCGGGTCGCCCAGAATATCACTGAGGACGATGCTGAATACGTTTGCCGGAGCGCAGCGCTGTGCGAACCGCCCTCCCTTGACCCCGGAAAGCCGCTTGCGGATGGTGTTCATCTCCACGATGTCGGCCCCGCTGGCAAGGAGCTGATGGGTGATGTCCTGCAATTCCCCGCCGGGGAGCAGCGGCTTTTCAAACAACGCGCTGCCGCCGCCCGAGAGCAGAAACAGTACCGTGTCCTCTGCGGTCAGTCCCTGCACCAGCTCCAGCGCCTTTTCGGTGGCCGCAAAGCCGTTTTCGTCCGGGACGGGATGGCCTGCTTCATAACAGTCCACCCCGGAGATCTGGCCTTTGACGTGGCCATACTTGGTCACGACCACGCCGCCGTCCACCCGGCCCAGTGCTTCCACGGCGGCGCGGGCCATCTGCCATCCGGCCTTGCCCGCTGCCACCAGCAGCACCTTGCCGCCCTTGGGCTGAAAGGCTTTCAGTGCACGGCGGACGGCCTCGTCCGGCAGGACAGCGCTCAGGCTGGCCCCGATGATGGCGTCGGCATCCCTTCGCAGCGTTTCGTTCATCCTCATGTCCTCCATTTTTGTGGGATCCCGCTTCCGGCGCAGGCCCTTTTGCTCTGATTATAGCACGGATCTGCCGGTCTGTGGGGAATTTTTTGCTCCTTCACTTTGCTCCATGGGACAGCGCCGCCAACTATCATACCGCGCTGGACAGCGGGGTCATCGGCATCGAAACGTGTGCCAAGATCATGGAACGCCTTGTCTGAACGGTGCTTTCCGGGCCAATAGCATAAAATGCCGCCCACCTGCGTGACAACAGCGCAGGCGGGCGGCATTGTTTTTTCGGTCAGAGCTTATTTCAGCACTTTATTTCCGGTCACAGGGTCGGGGATGCCCAGCAGGGCCAGAATAATGGCCATCCGGATATAAACGCCGTTGTGGACTTGGTCGAAGTAGGCGGCACGAGGGTCGTTGTCCACGTCCAGCTTGATCTCGTCGATGCGGGGCAGCGGGTGCAGCACCGGCATATCCGATGGGGCCAGCTCCAAGAGCTTGGCGTTCAGGGAGTAGCAGCCTTTCAACCGGAGGTAGTCCTCTTCGTTGAAAAAGCGCTCCTGCTGGATGCGGGTCATATAGAGCACGTCCAGATGCGGCAGCTCGGCTTCTAGGTCTGCCGTCTCCTTGTAGGTCTGATGGAGCGGCGTCAGGGTCTCGTCCTTGACGTACTGAGGGATGCGCAGCTCCTCCGGCGAGATGAACACGAAGCGATTCCCCTCGAATTGGCTGAGGGCTGCGGTCAGGGAGTGGACCGTCCGGCCAAATTTGAGGTCGCCGCAGAAGCCCACCGTCAGATGGTCCAGCCGCCCTTTGCGCTGGCGGATGGTCATCAGGTCGATCATGGTCTGGGAGGGGTGGGCGTGCCCACCGTCGCCTGCATTGATGACAGGCACCCGTGCATACAGGGACGCCCGGAGCGGTGCGCCCTCTTTCGGGTGGCGCATGGCGATGACATCGGCATAATTGCTCACGACGCGGGCTGTATCTGCCACCGTCTCACCCTTGCTGGCACTGGACAGCTGTGCCCCGGCAAAGCCCAGCGTCTTGCCGCCCAGCCGCAGCATGGCCGACTCGAAGGAAAGCCGGGTGCGGGTGGACGGCTCGTAGAACAGCGTCGCCAGAATGCGCCCATCGCAGAGATGCGCATAGGGCGCGGGGTCTGCCTCCATCCGGTCTGCAAGGTCGAGAAGGGCCAGCTGTTCGTCCAGAGAAAAGCTGTTCGGCTCAATAAAGTGTCTCACAGCCATTCTCCTTTCAGCACAAACTTCTCGCGCTCCGCGCCCGTGGAGATGAACTGGATCGCATGGCCCAGCTGCTGTTCGAGGAACTCCACATAGCCCTTCGCTTCTTTGGGCAGGTCGTCCCAGCTCTTGCAGCCGGAAATATCCCTGTTCCAGCCGGGCAGCATCGTGACCACCGGCTCCATCCGGTCGAGGTCGGACAGGGTATCGAAGCGGGGGACTTCCACACCATCCAGCTTATAACCGGTGATGACCGGGATTTCCTTCATGCTGCTGAGGACATCCAGCTTGGTGAGGGCGATCTTATCCGCCCCCTGACAGGCCAGACCGTACCGACTGGCCACGCAATCAAAGGGGCCGACCCGGCGGGGACGGCCTGTGGCCGCACCGTATTCCCCGCCTGCCTTGCGCAGCTTCTCGTTCCAGTCCTCGCCCATGGCGTTCTCAGCGGCAAAAGGACCGGCACCTACGCAGGTGGAATACGCTTTCAGCACGCCCACCACATGGTCGAGGCGGCAGTTGGGGATGCCGGCCCCCAGCGGTGCGTAAGCTGCCAGCGTGTTGGAGCTGGACGTAAACGGGAAGATGCCGTAATCAATGTCCCGCATAGCACCCAGCTGGGCTTCCAGCACGATGCGCTTGCCGCTGTCGTGAGCTTCCTGCAAAAAGGCCCCCACATCGCAGATGTACGGTGCAAACTGCTCCGCCTGTGCTCTGCACCAGCTCAGCAGCGCATCGTAGGACATCTTTTCCTGATGGTAGCAGCCCGCCAGCTCCATGTTCTTGGAGTCCAAAATCATGTGCAGACGGTTCTGGGTGCGCTCCTCGTCCAGATGGAGCAGGTCGCCCAAACGCAGGGTCTTTTTGCGGTATTTGTCGCTGTAAGCGTAGGCAATGCCGCGCCGGGTGGAGCCGAAGGCACTGCCCTTTTGGGCAAGGCGGTCTTCTTCCAGCCCGTCCTGCACCTTATGCCACGGCATGGAGATGGTAGCTTTGTCGGAGAGCTTCAGGTTCTTGGGGCTGATCTCCACGCCGCGGGCCTCGATGGCCTGCATCTCGCCTGCAAGATGGTCAAGGTCGATGACCATTCCCGTGCCCAGCACACAGGTGACGTCCGGGTGCAGGATGCCGGAGGGCAGCAGGTTCAGGATAAACTTTCCCTTTTCGGTCACGACGGTATGGCCGGCGTTGTTGCCGCCCTGATAGCGGGCGACCACATCGGCGTTTTCGGCCAGCAGGTCGATGACGCGGCCCTTGCCCTCATCGCCCCAGTTGATTCCAGTAACAGCAGTCAGCATAAACTTCAATTTCCTTCTTTTCACATTTTGCGATGGCCTGCGGCAAAGGCTGTTGCGCCGCCGCAGAACCTCATCCTTCGATTTTCCTCTTGCAATTTCCAGTCGCAATTGCTATTATACGAGCAGAGAAAGAATGTGTAAAAAGTATCCTGTGTATGGCAGCGATGTAATTTTTACATGAAAGGCGGAAAAGCATCATGTATGTGGACTGGGAATATTATAAGATCTTCTATTATGTGGCGAAGTATCAGAACTTTACCAAGGCGGCGCGGGTGCTGGGCAACAACCAGCCCAATATCACCCACTCGATGAACCGGCTGGAAAGCCAGCTGAACTGTGTGCTCTTCATCCGCTCCAACCGGGGCGTCACCCTGACACCGGAGGGCGAGATGCTCTATTCCCGCATTGCGTCGGCGGCGGTGCAGATCCAGGATGCCGAGGAGGAGCTGAGTGCCAGCGCCACGCTGGAGCACGGCGCGATCAGCATCAGCGCAACGGAAACGGCGCTGAACATCTATCTGTCCGAAAAACTGCGGGCCTTCCACACCGAATATCCCGGCATCCGGCTGCGCATCTCCAACCACTCCACCCCACAGGCCGTGCAGGCCGTGAAGAACGGCGAGGTGGACTTTGCCGTCATCTCGACCCCCGCAGAGCTTGATCCGGGGCTGAAAATGGTGGATTTGATGCCCTTTTACGAGGTTCTGGTGGGCGGCCGGACCTTCACCGCACTGGCAAGTCAGAACCTGACCCTGAAAGAACTGGTCAACTACCCCCTCATCTCCCTCAGCGACGAGAGCATGACCCGCAGCTTCTACCGGCAGTTCTTCCTTGACCACGATGCCGTCCTCCGGCCCGACACCGAGGCCGCCACCACCGACCAGATGCTGACCCTTGTAAAAAGCGAGCTGGGCCTTGCTTTCGTGCCGGAACCGATGGCAAAAGCTGCGCTGGAACGCGGCGAACTCGTCCAGCTGCACCTGCAGGAGATCATCCCCCAGCGCAGCATCTGCCTCGTCTACGACCACCACCGCCCGCTGAACACAGCAGCCCGGAAGTTCCAGCAGCTGCTGACCGAGCGGACCGCCCCGCCCAGAACGCAGAAATAACGCAAAAGACCAGAGCTGCAAAGCCTTTTCGGCCGAGCAGCTCTGGTCTTTTTGTCCGGGCTTATCCAGCCCCTCTGCTATAATTCGATCCTCTGTGCCGCCTTGGCGATGGCCCCCAGCAGAGCCACCAGCTTGCTTTCGTCCATCCGGCCGCTGTTGTTGGTAAAGGCGTAGAAGCAGCCCTGCACGCAGAACGAAAGCAGGATGCCCCGGTTCAGGTCGGCCGCAAAGGTCGGGTCTGCCTCCTCGAACCGCTGGCGCAGGCCCTTTTCGATGCTGTTGGCGAAGATGCCCTGCCGGTTGCCCGAAAACAGGATATTCACGGCCCGCTGGTTCTGCACGAAGGCCTGAAACAGCTCCCTTGTCAGTGCATCGGTCTGATGCAGTGCCTCATCGTCATGGGTGTGGGGCACGCTGGCGAGGATCGACTCGACGAGCTTGTTTTCCAGCGCGTTCGCCAGCGCATAGATGTCCTCATAGTGGGCATAGAACGTCGATTTGTTGATGCAGGCCAGTGCACACAGGTCCTTTATTTTGATCCGCTCCAGAGGGTTCTTCTCCCGCAGCTCCATGAATGCCTGTTCGATGGCCCGGTCGGTGCGCGCGATACGGATGTCCACAAAATCCACCTCTTCCGTGTTTTAGTTGATTATCCAACGGTTTTCGTCTTTCGTCGATGGACAAGCCCCCGTGGATTTTTTACAATGAAAGCAGTCCCTTATTCCTCTTTTTTATAGAGCAGCCCCTTGGCGTCCAGTGCCGCTTCGATGCGGCGGAATGCCTCCTCCGTGGGGCAGCTCAGGGTGTGCAGGTGCACACCGCCGGTCATCCGGCTCAGCAGGCATTCGGGCGTATCCGCCGCCTGCTGGATAAAATGGTCCACATCGTACCGGCTGGCGAGGTTGAGATTGCCGCGCAGCTCGCCGTAAAGCGGGTTCTCCACGGCCACATCCACCACGACGCCGCCCTGATCCACCACCGTATACAGCTCTTCCCGCATCTGGTCGGCGGTGCTGTGGACACAGGCGAGGATGCCCGTACAGCCCCGTGCTGCCGGGTGGAGCTGATAGCCTCGGGGCGTGGCGTCGATCTGGGTGCCTGCGGCCCGCAGCAGGGCCACATCGCCCACCACGATCTGCCGGGACACTCCCAGCGCACCTGCCAGCACGCTGGCGCTCAGGGGGGCGCTGGCCTCCGTCAGCCGCTCTAAAATCGCTTTTCTGCGCTGCGCAGCATTCATCTTCCGCGTTCCTCCTTTTTACACCAGCTGCAGCAGGGTGGCGTAGTTGGAGGGCAGCTGGACCTTCAGCTTCCCCCACTCCACCTGCGTCAGGATGGGCTGGCTGCCCACGCAGCCGGCCAGCAGGTCTTTCACGCCCGCGGCCTCCACCGGCAGCTGGAGCTCCATCGACACCGGGCTGTCGCCGTTGTTGTAGACGGCCACGACGGCCTCGCCGTCCAGCACCCGGGCGTAGGCGTAGCTCTGGGTGGTCAGGGTCAGTTCCTTGACTTCGCCCCAGCTCAGCGCAGGGCACTCGGCCTTCAGCCTGCCCAGTGCAGCGTAGACGCTGGTGACAGGATTCGTCTTTTCGGCGTCGGCATAGTCGGCCAGCTCGAGGCAGGGGCGGAGCGGCCAGTCGCTGCCCCACTCTTTTTTGCCCTCGATCCCAAATTCTGAGCCGTAATAGATGGACGGAATGCCCCAAAGCGTATATACTAGAAGTGCAATATGCCGGATGTGGTCGCGGTTGCGCAGCTTGTTGGGCAGACGCTCCACATCGTGGTTGTCCGAGAAGTTGTAGAGCCGTGTGTCATGGCAGAGGCCCTGCAGCCGCCGCATGGTGTGGGCGATCTCAAAATAGTTGTGGTCGTTGTGGCCGCTCCACAGGCCCTTGTGCAGCTCGTAGTTGGTGACAGAGTGGAGCATCTCGGGGTTGGCCCAGCGGCTGTAGTCCCCGTGGATGACCTCGCCCATCAGCCAGAACTCCGGCTTCACTTCGTTGGCAAGGCGGCGCAGTCCCTTCATGAAGTCAAAGTCCAGCACGTCGGCAGCGTCCAGACGGATGCCGTCGATGTCGAACTCCTCCACCCAGAAGCGGACGGTATCGAAGTGGTAGTCCTGCACCTCGGGGTTGCGCTGGTTCAGCTTGACCAGCAGGTTGAAGCCGCCCCAGTTGCCGTAGGAGAAGCCGTCGTTGTACTCGTTGTTGCCCCAGAAATTCACATCGCAGAACCAGTCCTTATAGCGGGCGTTCTCGCGGTGCTCCTTCAGCTCCCGGAAGGCGAAGAAATCGCGGCCCACATGGTTGAACACGCCGTCCACGATGACCCGCTGGCCCCGCGCATGGCAGTCGGCGACGAATTTTTTGAACTCCTCATTGGTTCCCAGCCGCCGGTCTACCTGCCGGTAGTCGATGGTGTCATAGCCGTGGGAGCCGCTCTCGAACAGAGGGCCGATATAGATCGCCGTACAGCCAAGCTCCGCCGCGTGCTCTGCCCACGCATCCAGCTTCTTGAATGCCCCGGGGACAGGCTGCCCGTCATTTTCATGCGCGCAGCCGCACAGTCCCAGAGGATAGATGTGATAGAATACCGCATTGTCATACCAAGCCATTGTCTGTACCGCTCCTGTTTTCAAAAGTTCCGCCGGGCTTCTCGAAGCCCCGGCGTTGTATTCAGTATAGCACATTTTCCGACAAAAGTGTGGAAATAGTGTTGTATATTTCTCACATTATTCCCTCCCGAACCGGTACTCTCTGTAAAAATTGCGATAAAAGGAGTCTTTCGTATGAATCTTCCCTCTATCCCCCGTTCCTTCTTCAGCGGCGACTGCTTCGACGCCTACCACGTCCTCGGCGCACACCCTTGGCAGGGCGATCGCGGCGAAGAGGGCTGGCGCTTTGCCGTCTGGGCACCCGGCGCGACCGCCGTGGAGGTCTGCGGCGGCTTTGACGGCTGGGGTGCCGGCGTCTCTCTCCAGAAGGCCGACACCGGCGTATGGAGCGGCTTTGTGGCCGGGCTGTGCGAGGGCGACCTCTACAAATACCGCATCCACGGCACCGACGGCAGCGTCGTTATGCGGGCCGACCCCTACGCCTTTGCCTCCGAAGTCCGCCCCGCCAACGCCAGCCGCCTGACCAGGCTGGATTTCGCCTTTGACGACACCGCGTGGATGGAGCGGCGGGACAAGTGCCGCAACCTGCCCATGAACATCTACGAGCTGCACGTCGGCAGCTGGAAGCATAAGCCCGGCTCCACCCGGCCCGACGGCTCGGACGGCTGGTACGACTACGAAGAGCTGACCCGGGAGCTGATCCCGTGGCTGTTGGAGCACCACTTCACCCATGTGGAGCTGCTGCCGCTGGCCGAGCACCCCTTCGACGGCAGCTGGGGCTACCAGACCACCGGCTACTTCGCCGTCACCAGCCGGTACGGCACCCCGGCCCAGTTCGCCGCCTTCGTCAACGCCTGCCACCGGATGGGCATCGGCGTCATCATGGATTTCGTCCCCGTCCACTTTGCCGCCAACGCCGACGCGCTGGCCAACTTCGACGGCACCCACCTCTATGAGTACGACAGCGATGTGGGCCACAGCGAGTGGGGCACCTGCAATTTCAACTACTACCGCCGGGAGGTGTGCAGCTTCCTCAGCAGCGCCGCCGCCCTCTGGATGGAGGTCTACCATTGCGACGGCATCCGGATGGACGCCATCTCCCGCGCCCTCTACTGGCAGGGCGACCCCGCCCGTGGCGTCAACGAGGGCGCAGTCACCTTCCTGCGGAACCTCAACCACGGCCTGAACGAGCGCTGGCCCACCGGCATCTACATGGCTGAGGACTCCACCAACTTCCTCAAGGTAACGGCCCCCACCCGCTACGACGGCATCGGCTTCGACTACAAGTGGGACATGGGCTGGATGCACGACACGCTGGATTACTTTGCCACCCCCTTCGGCGAGCGGCCCAATGCATACGGAAAGATCATCTTCAGTATGCACTATTTCTACAATGAGCTGTACCTGCTGGCCCTGAGCCACGACGAAGTCGTCCACGGCAAAAAGACCATCATCGACAAGCTCTGGGGCACCTACGAGGAAAAATGCGCCCAGCTGCGCACCCTTTATTTCTATATGTATGCTCACCCGGGCAAAAAGCTCAACTTCATGGGCAACGAGATCGCCCATTTCCGGGAGTGGGACGAAAAGCGGGAGCTGGACTGGGGCCTGCTCCAGTATCCCTTCCACGACGCCTTCCAGAAGTATTTTGCCTCCCTCAGCCGCCTCTACGCCACCCAGCCTGCCCTCTATGCGGGCGAATATGACCCCCGGTGCTTTGAGTGGGTCGCCAGCGAGAGCCGGGACGAGGGCGTGTATGCATGGCTGCGCAAGGGCGCAGGCCAGACCATCCTCTGCGTCATGAACACCCAGAACACCGCCCACAAGAAGTTCCCCCTCTACCTGCGCTTCCCCGCCGGGGCAGAAGAGCTGCTGAACACCGAAGCCCCCTGCTGGGGCGGTGCGGACAAGTCGAAGCCCAAGGCGCTCCACACCACCGACGGCGGCGTCTATGGCCGGGACTACACCCTCACGGTGGACCTGCCTGCCATGGGCAGCCGGATGTTCCGGCTCACCCCCGAAGCGCCCCGCCCCGAGGCCGCACAGGCCAGTGCACGGCGGGCCGCTGCCGCACGCCGCAAGGCCGCACGCACCCAGAACGCCAAGGCTGACGCCGCAGCGCGCAACTCCAAAAAGTAATATTTGGTAAAGAATATCCCGTCTGCTGAGAATGCGGCGGGATATTCTGCGTTTCAGCGCCCTCTGCGGCTGGACAATCCTTGCGGCAGCCATTATACTGTTAGATGGAAAGTTGTGTGCTTCACCCTTTTTACAAGCTGAACGAAAGGAACCGTCCTTCTATGCCATCTGCTGCTCTCCGTCGGCTCTCGCCTCTGCAATGGGCAGGGCTGGACCTCGGCCTCTGTGCCGTGGCGCTCCTCCTTCTGGGGGTCGGTGCCCCGGCCAGCCCGTTCTTTTTTCCGCTGCTCAGTCTCTGGGCCTGTCTCGTCCTCTTCGTGCTGGCGGTCTGCGTCCTCCGCACGGCGGGCGTCGAGCTGGTTTTCTTCCACTGGGCCGTCGTCTTCGGCATCTGGGCCGTGGCCGTCGTCTATTTCTACTGGACGTTATCGAGCCGGAGCTTTATCTACGTCTGGGACTACGCCAACTACCTGCTCAAGCAATATGACGCCGAAGCCGCTTTTGCCCAGAGCACCGGTGGGGGCCTCCGTTATCTCTTCGGCTCGATGGCCGACGATTACACCAACTTCATCACCCTCTTCACCGAGTTTCCCTTCTGCCTGACCGACCACACCGGCGACGCCTACTCCTTCAGTCAGGTGTTCTGCATCCTGCCGACCCTGCTGGTACTTCTGGCTGGCCTCGTGGTGAAGGTCGGCCAGCTCCTGAACGTGAAGAACCGGATGTATTACTTCCTCTTCGGCATGACCCTGACGGCGGCTTATCCCTTCCTGCGGATGAGCGCCGTGCTGGCACAGCCGGACTGGTTCGGCCTCATCTTCGCCTTCGCCATCCTGCTGCTGACGCTGGACTTCCGTTTTGACACCCTCGAACCGGCCCGGTTCGGCCTTATCTTCCTCGCCACTGCCGCCATCATCCTCGCCCGCCGGTGGTTTCTCTACTTCGTGGTGGGCTACTATTTCGCCTATGTGCTGCTGCTCGTCGCAGGCTGTGTGCGGCTGGCAAAGGGCGGTGCGGTCTCCGCCGCCCTCCGCCGGGGGAAGAACCTCATCCTCTTCGGCCTTGCGTCCGTCGCCGCCATGGTCATCCTGCTCTGGCCCATGGTATCCCACATCCTCACCTATAACTACGCGGGCCGCTATTCCTACTATAACGGCGGCGGTCTGGTCCTCGAGGCATTCTACCACCTCGGACGGCTGGGCCTGTTCAATCTCATCCTTATCGCGCTGGGCCTCGTCTTTGCAGCAAAGCAAAAGCTGCCCGCTCTGCCCTGTCTGGCAGGGTGCGAGCTGGTCGTGAGCCTGCTGCTCTTCACCCGGGTCCAGAACACCGGCTCCCATCAGTTCCTGCTCTTCCTGCCGGGGTATTTTCTCCTCTTCCTGCTGGGTGCAGCCGCACTGGCCGAGGGCATCCAGCGCCATCGCACCCTCAAACTGGGCTGCTGGGCCTTCGTGCTGGTGCTGTCCATGTCGGTGCGCTGCTCGCCCCTGACCACGCTGGCCATGCCGGGCTTCGTCATCGAGCACTTTCCCATCCAGCTCCCCGCCACCCGGTATTTCATCTCGCTGGACAAGCTCATCTACGACCGGAAGGACATCGGCCAGATCCAGGCCATCGCCGACTGGATCGACGCCCACTGCGACGCGGGCGAGATCAGCTACATGATCCCCCACGATATGCTCTACAACCCCGACCACTTCAAGAACTGCCGCCTGCCCGACGCCCCCATCAACGACAAGCTGGCCTTCGGCTTCTCGGTGCCCGGCACCCACAACTTCCCCATGCAGTTCTTCGAGGCGAAGTACGTCATCACCTGCGACCCCTTCCCCCAGACCTATGCGGGCAGCGGGGAGATGTCCATCAAACTCAACGAACGCTTCCTCGCCGCAAAGGACGACGCCTTCACCTTTGAGCAGAGCTTCGACATGGGCAACGGCACCACCTTCACCATCTGGCGGCGCACCGCCGCCCCCACCCGCGCAGAGGTGGAGTATTACCTAAGCGCCTTTGCCGCAGAGGATGCCCAGTATCCCGAGATGTTCTCGCAGGTGGCCGAAGCGTGGCTCACCGCCCACGGGCTGTGACCTTGCCCTTTTTACTGAAAACGTGTATAATTCAACGTATTGTTATAAGACTCGCAGCGCCGCACGCCGGGCTGCTTACGTCATAAGGAGTATGCCGCTATGGAACAGAAGAAAAAGAATCTGCCCGAAGTAAAGCTGGGCCAGTACAAGGGCCTCGCCGTCACCCGCCACGTCCGCCCTGTCACCGACAAGACCGTGGACATCGAGGTGCTGCATCAGACCCGGATGCACGCCGTCTACCACCCCACCGCTGCCCCGGCCAAGCGCGGCTTCCGCGCCCTGCTGGATTTTGTCGGCTACATGGACGGCAAGGAGATCCCCGACAGCCGGATGGAGAATGTCATGGTGGTGCTGGGCGACGGCAAGCTGATGCCCGCCGCCGAGCAGGCCATCTACGGCCACTGTGCCGGTGAGGTGTTCCGCTTCGACTTCACCTACCCGCAGGATTTCCGCCTGCCCGAGCTGTCCGGCAAGACCGCGCAGTTCGAAATCAACCTCCGCTCTCTGGCCGAGAAGGTCACTCCCGCCCCCGATGAGGCCTTTGCCAAGAGTCTGGGCTTCGGCTCCCTCGACGCGCTGAAGGCCGACCTCCGCGCCAAGAAGCAGAAGATCCACGAGGAGGGCGCCGACCGCGCCGCCGGAAAGCTGCTGCTGGACATGGCCGGTGCCAACATGACCGTAGACCTGCCCGCTGAGATCCTTGACCGCACGGCCCGGAACGAGATGAAGCTGCTGACCGAGCGCCTCTCCCGCAGCGGCATCACCCTCGAGCAGCACTGCAAGAACAGCCACACCACCCCGGAAGCCCTCGAGAAGGACTACCGCGCACAGGCCGAGAGCCGCATCCGCTTCGTGCTGGCAGCCCGGGCCATCGCCGAGGCTGAGGGCATCGTCGTCCACCCCGAGGAGGTCAACGCGGAGTACCGCCGCCTCTCCCAGCTGCAGGATACCCCCGAGGCCGAGATCCGCAAGGCACTGGCCGAGGACGCTGTGGCCGCTGCGCTGGCCGCAAAGAAGGTGCAGCGCTTCCTGCTGGATAACGCTCAGGTCACCACCGTGACCGATGCCCCCGAAAAGGAGTGATACCGCTATGGGTCTGTTTACCCGCTATGCCATGGATGCCCTGATGAAGACCTCCCATCCCGAGGTGGTCCGCCGTCAGTGTTGGAACCTCCACCCCCACCGCACCCCCTGCACCGACTGCAAGGACATCTGCCCCTACGGCGACGCCATCTTCACCCGCCCCAACCTCGTCAAGGACTGGGACCCCTGCACCGACTGCGGCCTCTGCGTCTCGGTCTGCCGCTCGGGCTGCATCGTGCCCTCGCCCGAACAGGTGCAGCGGGACACCTCGCTGGCCGACACCGACAATGACACCCTCTGGCTGGGCTGCGAGAAGAGCAGCCGGAAGAATACCGCCGTCCGCACCTGCGTGGCCGCCTTCTCGTGGGAGACGCTGGCTTATCTCGCCCTGAACAAGAAGCTCGTGCTGGACCTGACCCCCTGCGGCGAGTGCGAGAACGACGCCTGCGCTGCCCAGCTGCGCAAGGAGCTGACCCGCCTCGTGGAGTTCCTCGGCCCCCAGCTCTTCGAGAGCCGGGTCACGCTGGCCTACCAGCAGGAGGACGCCCCCTACCATGTGCAGGAGCTGAGCCGCCGGGAGATGTTCTCCCATATGACCGAAGGCTCCCGCGCCGGCACCAAGAAGCTGCTGCAGATGCTGCCCGGCCTGCGCAGCGAGGAGGACAGCGCCGCCGACTTCCGCCTCATGCTCCACCAGCGGACCAAGCAGCTCAAGGCTGCCTCCGAGACGCCGCTGCGCTACGGCTGGTATCTGCCCAATTTCACCCAGAAGTGCTTCGGCTGCGGCAAGTGCGAAAAAGCCTGCCGCTCCGGCGCGCTCAAGCTGGAGGACCTGCCCGACGGGCAGACCCGCGTGGTCGTCACGCCGTGGAAGTGCAGCGAGTGCGGCGTCTGTGTCGCAGCCTGCTCGAACAGCGGCATCGACGGCATGAAGCTGCGCCAGCTGACCACCCTCGGCCCGGTGAGCGTCTACAAATGCAGCAAGACTCTCTGTGCCGACTGCGGCAAGCCCATCGCGCCGAACAGCACCGAGGGCATCTGCTCGGTCTGCCGCATCAAGCGCCGCACCAAGCAGCGTCAGGAGGAGGCCGCTGCCCGCGCCAAAGAGCGGATCGCCGAGCGGGAGGCCCGCAAGGCTGCGGAAGAAGCCGCCAAGGCCGCTGCCGCAGAGCTGGCCGCGGAGAATGCAGCTGCCGCAGAGGCCGCTGCCCCGGCCGTCGCAGCGCCTGCCGCTGTTGCGGAGACGACTGTTTCCGCACCAGAAACAGCCGCTCTTGCCAAAAAGGATTGACGCGGCCGCAAATCAATGCTATACTCAGTCTTGACCACTTATTTGATGGCCGGGACTGTTACAAAGGAGTAACGGATGGATTTCCGTTGCTCTTTTTTCATAAAACAGCCCAACTGTCCGCTGACGGGAAACAGCGGGCACCGCGCAACGCGAATGCTGTCCCTGTACAGCAACAACAAGAAAAGAGGGAATTTATGATGAACACTTCCATCTCCCGCCGTCAGTTCCTGAAGGCCAGCGGTCTGGCAGCCGCCGGTGCCTGCGCAGCCGGCCTGCTGACCGGCTGCGGCGGCTCTTCTTCCGGCAGCGCCTCCGGCGCAGCCTCCTCCGGCTCCGGCTCCAGCTACACCATCCTGTACGACAGCCAGCCTGCCACCCTGAACTATCTGACCACCGGCACCGACCTTGAGATGGTCGTCGGCGCAAACTGCGTGGACACTCTGGTCGAGTACGACAACAAGGGCGTCATGCGCGAGGGTCTGGCCACCAGCTGGGACTGGGATGCCGACACCCTGACTTGGACGTTCCATCTGCGGGATGAGAACTGGGTGGACTGCAACGGCGAGGTCGTCGCCCCCGTCACGGCGCAGGACTTCGTGGACGCCCTGAAGTACGTCCTGACCCCGGACTACGCCGCCTCCAACGTGGGCCTCGTCACCGGCTACATCGCAGGCGCTGACGACTACTACAGCTACCACGTCTACCTGAACAACGCCAACACCGGCGTCGTGGACGAGGACGGCACCACCTACACCGTGGATGCCGACGGCGTCGTCACCGTCGCCGCCCCCGATGCAGACCCCGCCACCTACGCACCCGTGGACTTCGAATCCGTAGGCGTCACCGCTGTGGACGAGCACACCCTGACCTACACCCTGACCTACGATTTCCCGGGCTTCCTGAGCCTGCTGTGCTACCTGCCCTATGAGCCGGCCTACGGCCCGCTGCTGGAGGAGACCGGCGACCAGTTCGCCACCAGCGCAGAGACCACCTACAGCTGCGGCGCATTCTATCTGGCCGCCTACGAGTCTCTGGAGACCTGGGTCATGAAGAAGAACCCCGAGAACTACGACGCCGCCAACGTCTTCATCGACACCATCAGCCGCATCTACAACGCCGAGGCCAGCGTCAACGGCCCCGAGATGATCAAGCGCGGCGAGATCGATGAGGCCACCATCGGCTCCGACATCCTCGACAGCTGGCTGGCCGACGACACCACCAAGGATATGGTGTCCATGGACCGCCCCAACACCAACTACACCTACTTCTATATGTTCAACTTCATGCCCTTCTCCCACGAGTTCTCCAACTGGAGCGTGGAGGGTATGGACGCCGAGTATGAGCCGGAGAACTGGGCCAAGGCCATCAACAACACCAACTTCCGCAAGGCCTTCCTCTACGGCATCAACAACTCCGTCACGCTGGCCGTCAAGGCACCCGAGGGCTACGACAACTACAAGCTGAACACCATCACGCCCCCCAGCTTCTGCGCCAACGCTGACGGCGTGGACTACCTGAAGTGCGGCGACCTCGCCAACATCACCGAGTTCTTCGACGAGGCCAAGGCCAAGGAGTACCGTGACGCCGCCATCCCCGAGCTGACCGCCGCAGGCGTCACCTTCCCCATCAAGGTCCAGCTGCCCTACAACCCCTCCTCCTCCGACTGGGACAAGCAGTGTCAGGTGCTCAAGCAGCAGCTCGAGGGTGTGCTGAACGACGGCTTTGACTTCATCAATATCGTCATCACCGCCGGCCCCTCCGACAGCTTCCTGTCCAGCGTCCGCCGCAACGGCAAGTTCGCTTTCCTGCTGTGCAACTGGGGCGCAGACTACTCCGACCCTCAGACCGAGACTGACCCCTTCTATCAGGCCGAGGGCGCACGCGGCAGCCGCTACGCCTTCCTGCGCACCGGCGTCGAGGACGGCTTCATCACCGGCGACACCGCTGACGCCGTCATGAACTACATGAAGGCCATCGAAGCCGCTGTGGAGATCACCGATGACATCAACGCCCGCTACGATGCCTTCGCCAACGCCGAGGCTTCCCTCATCAACAACGCCCTCGTCGTCCCCATGGGCATGAGCGTCCCGGCCTACATCGCCACCCGCCTGAACTACTGGGAGGGCCAGTATGCTTCCACCGGCTTCTCCAACAAGCGCCTGAAGGGCATCCACGTCCTCGACCACTATGTCTCCATGAGCGAGTACGAGGCCAACCGCGACGCCCGCTAAGCTTTTCTGACCGTTCTGCCGCCCTCCGTTTTCCCCCGGGAAAGCGGAGGGCTTTTTATTTCTGAAGGCTCTCAGATGAATTTTTAGAGCAAACTTTGCCAAATCACTTTCCAAAAGTAGTTTTTTGTTGTATTCTATTCCTATCCGACATTCATTAAATAAAAGAGAGGGGTGCGCACAGATATGCTCAAATATCTGGCGAAACGCATCGGGCGCTCGATCCTGACCCTGTTTGTCATCGTCACGCTCGTATTCTGCCTTTTGCGGCTGATGCCGGTGGAAGGCTATTTTGCAAACTACGAAAAAATGACCGAGGCCCAGATACAGGCCGGCCTGCAGTCAATGGGCCTGCTGGACCCGCTGCCGGTGCAGGTCGGCCGCTTCTGGGTGAATGCCCTCCACGGCGACCTCGGCGTGAGCCACATCTATAAGGTCAACGCCTCCGTCACCAGCATCCTTGCCAAGAAGCTGCCCATCTCCATCCAGATGGGCGTCTTCGCCATGCTGCTGAGTCTCGTCATCGGCATTCCGATGGGCCTGTTCATGGGCCGGTTCAAGAGCCGCTGGCCCGACAAGCTGGGCACGGCCATCATCGTGCTCATTCAGGCCGTGCCTGCGGCGGTGTATTACCTCTACATCCAGATGTACGGCACCACCGCGCTGGGCGTGGGCCTGCTCTTCGACACCTCCAACTGGAAGTACTGGGTGCTGCCCGTCTGCTCCATGAGCCTCGGCAATGTGGCGTTCTACGCCATGTGGCTGCGCCGGTACATGGTGGACGAGAGCAACAAGGATTACGTCCGCCTCGCCCGGGCCAAGGGCGTCAGCGAGAACAACATCGCCCTCCGCCACATCTTCCGCAACGCGATGGTCCCGCTGGTGCAGTACATTCCCTCCGCCTTCCTCAACACGGTAGTCGGCTCCATCTACATCGAGAGCCTCTACAGCATCCCCGGCATGGGCGGTCTGCTGGTCACCTGCGTCCAGCGCCACGACAACACGATGGTGCAGGGCATCGTCCTGCTCTACGCCTGCGTGGGCATCATCGGCCTCATTCTGGGCGACCTGCTCATGGTGCTCATCGATCCCCGCATCAGCTTTGGCAAGAAAGAAGGTGGCCGATAATGCTTTTCCGTATGAAAGATGAAAAAGCGCACCAGCTGGAAGCACAGCTGGACAAACTGCAGGCGGACGGCCCCGCCGCATGGGCAGAGCTGCCCGAAGAAGAGTTGTTCACCCCCGCCGGGTTCAGCGAGGAGCGGGCCGAGGCCACCTCCTACTCCAATTACAGCTACTGGGGCAGCACCTTCCGTGCATTCTTCAAGAACCGCATCGCGGTCATCCTCCTCGCCGCCCTCATCGCCGTGGTGGCCTTCGCATTTCTACAGCCCTATCTGCCCGGGCAGGCAGACCCCAACTTCTGCGCCGTGGACCCCCTCACCGGCGTCCAGTACCGCAACATTGCCCCCGGTGAGGATGGCTTCATCTGGGGTTCCAACGCCATCGGACAGGACCTGTGGGCACGCATCTGGGCCGGCGCACGCACCAGCCTGACCATCGCCTTCTTCGTGGCCCTCATCGAGGCCGTCGTGGGCATCACGGTGGGCGTGCTCTGGGGCTATGTCCGCCAGCTGGACTTCTTCTTCACCGAGCTGTACAACATCTGTGACAATGTGCCCTCCACCATCATCCTCATCCTGATCTCTTACGTCGCCAGCCCCAGCGTCAAGACCCTCATCCTCGGTATGTCCATCACGGGCTGGATCGCCATGGCGCGCTTCATCCGCAACCAGATCCTCATCATCCGCGACCGCGACTACAACGTGGCATCCCGCTGCATCGGCACCCCCACCGCCCGCATCGTGCTGCGCAACCTGCTGCCCTACCTCGTATCGGTCATCATGCTGCGGATGGCCCTGACCATCCCCGCTGCCATCGGCAGTGAGGTGTTCATCACCTATATCGGCCTCGGCCTCTCGGTGGAGACTCCCTCGCTGGGCAACCTCATCAACGATGGCCGCAAGGTCATGATGCAGGCCGGACTGCGCTATCAGCTGCTCTACCCCACCATCATCCTCAGCTTCGTCACCATCGCGTTCTATCTCATCGGCAACGCCTTCTCCGACGCAGCCGACCCGAAGAACCATCTGCAGTAAGGAGGCACAGGGATGAAAAAGAACGAACTGATCCTCTCGGTGCGGGATCTCAACATCAAATTCAATCTGCGTGGAAAGATCCTCCACGCCATCCGCGGCATCGACCTCGACGTCTACCACGGCGAGGTCCTCGCCATCGTGGGCGAGTCCGGCTCGGGCAAGAGCGTGTTTACCAAGTCCTTCATGGGCCTGCTGGACTCCAACGGCTCCATCACCTCGGGCACCATCGACTACTTCGGGGCCGACGACCACCAGCCCATCCGCCTCTCCGCGCTGAAAAAGGAGAAGGACTGGCTGAAGGTCCGGGGCCATGAGATCGCCATGATCATGCAGGACCCCATGACCAGCCTGAACCCCCTGAAGACCATCGGCGACCAGATCATGGAAGCCGTGGAGCTGCATCAGGGCCTCAAAGGCGCTGCGGCCAAGGAGAAGACGCTGGAATACCTGCGGGATGTCGGCATCGCCGACCCGGAGGTCCGCTTCAAGCAGTATCCCCACGAGTTTTCGGGCGGTATGCGCCAGCGCGTCGTCATCGCCATCGCCGTGGCCTGCAACCCCCAGATTTTGATCTGCGACGAGCCGACGACGGCTCTGGACGTGACCATTCAGGCCCAGATCCTCGAGCTGCTGAAGGAGATGCGGGTCAAGTACAATCTGACCATCATCCTCATTACCCACGACCTCGGCGTCGTGGCCAACATCGCCGACCGGGTGGCCGTCATGTATGCAGGCGACATCGTGGAGATCGGTACATCCGACGAGATCTACTACGACCCCCGCCACCCCTATACATGGGCGCTGCTGTCCAGTATGCCCCAGATGGGCGTGAAGGGCGAAGACCTGTTCAACATTCAGGGCACGCCCCCGAACCTCTTTACGGAGATCCGCGGCGACGCCTTCGCGCCCCGCAACCCGCTGGCCCTGAAGATCGACTTCGTCAAGCGTCCCCCCTACTTCGACGTCAGCGCGACCCACCGGGCCAAGACGTGGCTGCTCGACCCCCGCGCACCCAAGATAGAGCCGCCCGCCGCTGTGCGGATGCTGCAAGAGGAGGGCAAGTAACATGGCAGACGAACGCGAAGTATTGCTCGAGGTGAAAGACCTCGAGGTGACTTACGGCTCCGGCCGCAAAGCCTACAAGGCCGTCAAGAACGCAAACTTTACCATCTATAAGGGCGAGACCTTCGGTCTGGTGGGCGAGTCCGGCTCGGGCAAGACCACCATCGGCCGGGCCATCATGCGCATCCTGCCCACCTCCGGCGGTCAGGTGCTCTACAAGGGCCAGCAGATCAACGGCAAAATTTCCCACGCGCTGGACAGGCAGGTCATCAAGGAGATCCAGATGATCTTCCAAGACCCCCAATCCTCCCTGAACGAGCGCGCCAAGGTGAGCTACATCGTGGGCGAGGGCCTGATGAACGTCCGGCCCGACCTCTCCGCCGCCGAGCGGGACGAAAAAGTCCGGCAGGCGCTGCTGGATGTGGGCCTGCTGCCGGAGTTCGCCTCCCGCTTCCCCCACGAGTTCTCGGGCGGCCAGCGGCAGCGCATCGGCATCGCCCGCGCCCTCATCGTGGAGCCGGAGTTCATCATCGCCGACGAGCCGATCTCGGCGCTGGATATGTCCATCCGCGCACAGGTGCTCAACCTGCTGCGCCACCTGCAAAAAGAGCGCGGCATCACCTACCTCTTCATCGCCCACGACCTCTCGGTCATGCGGTACATCTCCGACCGCATCGCCGTCATCCACAAGGGTGACATCGTGGAGCTGGCCGACGCCGAAGAGCTGGTGACGCACGCCATCCACCCCTATACCCGGAGCCTGCTGTCGGCCATCCCGATGCCCAGCCCCCGCCGCGAGCGGCAGAAAAAGCTGCTGGTCTACGACCCCGCCATCCACGACTACTCCGCCGAGGCTCCCCAGTGGCGGGAGCTGCGGCCCCGCCACTGGGTGCTCTGCAGTGCCGCCGAGGCCGAGGCATGGTGCCGCGAATTGTAAACTTTTTCTTGCGTTTTCCTCATTGTTCTTCCCCTGTTTATTGACTTTTGTCCCCCGCTCTACTACAATAGCAGGAGTGGCATTGGAACAAAACAGAAGACCCGCCCCTTCCGGGGCCTACAAACATAAAGGAATGAGGAATCGATGATGACGCAGGATCCCATTTACGCATCTCAGGCTCGGCCTTGGCTCAAATATTACGACCAGAAGTACATTGAGCAGACCATTCCCACCGTCTCGGCATTCGAATATGTCTGCCAGCGGAACAAAAACCATCTGAACGACACCGCGCTGGATTACTACGGCCGGAAGTTCACCTATGCTGACCTCATCGTCAACGTCAAGAAGACCGCCGCCGCCCTGCGGGGCGTCGGCGTCCAGAAGGGCGACATCATAACGGTCGTGAGCGTCATGACCCCCGAGGTCATCGCCCTGTTCTATGCAGCAGACATGATCGGCGCCACCCTAAACCTCGTAGACCCCCGCTACAGCGTCGAGGGCATCCACGAGTACATCGAGGAGGTGGACTCCCATCTTCTGGTCTGCCTGAACGTCGTGTACGAGCGCTGCCGTCAGGCCGCCAAGCGCACCAACGTGGAAAAGGTCATCGTCCTCTCTCCGGCCGACTCCCTGCCCCCGGTGATGGCCGTGGGCTATAGGCTGACCACCCCCGACAAGAACAAGTACGCCTCCAACGCCATCCGCTGGAAGCAGTTCATCGCAAACGGCAAGAACCAGAGCACCGCTGCCGAGCCTTACGACCCCGACCATGCCTGTGTCGTGGTCCACACCGGCGGCACCACCGGTTCTCCCAAGGGCGTCATGCTCACCGACAACAGCTTCAACGCCATCGCGCAGCAATTCCGCGCCTACGATAAGCTGTTCCACCGGGGCCAGAAGCTCATGAATATCATGCCCCCCTTCATCGCCTACGGCTACGCCTGCGGCGTCCATCTGCCGCTGGTGCTGGGCTTCACGGTCATCATCATCCCCAACCTCGACCCGGCCAAGCTGGGCAGTCTGGTGCTCAAGTACAAGCCCGAGCATATGTTCGGCGTGCCCGCCCACTACCAGCAGCTGGCCGCTGACCCCAAGCTGCGGGATAAGGACCTCTCCTTCATCCTCAACTACGCCGCCGGCGGCGACGCCATCGCCCGGGGCGCAGAGCAGACCGTCAACGACTTCCTCGCCGCCCATGGCGTCCGCTACCCGATCGCCAAGGGCTACGGCATGACCGAGGTGGCCTCCGCTGCCACCGTCGCCGCCGGCACGAACAACAAGCTGGGCAGCGTCGGCATCCCGATGGTCAACACCCTCGTCGCCGCCTTCGAGCCGGGTACGGACAAGGAGCTGCCCATCGGCGAGCGGGGCGAGCTGTGCATCTCCGGCCCCACCACCATGAAGGGCTACTACAACAAGCCCGAAGAGACGGACATGATCCTTCGCCGCCACCCCGATGGCCGCATCTGGGTGCACACCGGCGACATCGGCTATCTGGATGAGGACGGCTTCGTCTTCCTCGACTCCCGCATCAAGCGCCTCATCATCCGCCACGACGGCTTCAAGGTTTTCCCCTCTATGATCGAAAACGTCATCAGCCGCCACCCGGCTGTCCATCAGTGCTCTGTGGTGGGCTGCGCCGACAAGGATCATGTGCAGGGCCGTCTGCCCTTCGTCTACGTCGTGCTCAAGCCTGACACCACGGCCAAGAAAAAGCAGGTGGTGCGGGAGCTGGAGCGGATGTGCGCCGAGGAACTGCCCGAATATGTCCAGCCCGTGGCCTACAAGTTCATCCCTGAGATGCCGATGACCCCTGTGGGCAAGATCGATTACCGTCAGCTCGAGGCCGACATCTCTCCCCGCGACTATTGATCTCACGAAAGGATTTTTCTGCCATGAACAAGCGTTTTGCAAGTCTGGCCGTCTCCGCCCTGCTGCTGGTGTCGATGTTCAGCGTCCCCGCACTGGCTGAGGGCGCTGACGCAGCCGCCGATACCGCTGCCGCCAGCGATGACCACGTTATCGTTACCCTGAATCCGGAAGCTGCCCTGCAGCCCGAGACCCCGGCAGACGCCGAGGCCTCTGCCACCGAGACGGCCAAGGCCGACCCGGACCCCTCTGCCGCCGAAGCTGCGGTCTCTGAAGAAAAAGAGGATAAGCAGCTCACCTACGTCGCACTGGGCGACAGCATCTGCGCCGGCGTCGGTCTGGCCGATGTCCAGTACAGCGCACGCGCTGGCTACAGCGTCGATATGGCCCCCAACTTCAAAGGCTACTCCCCCAACTGCTACGTCGGCAAGGTGGCGGAGACGCTCGGCCTCGACCGTGACCACGCCATCAACCTCGGTCTGCCGGCCCTGACGGCCCCCGACCTCGCGGATATGATCCAGTATGGCAAGATGCCTCAGATGAATATGGCCTCCGGCTGCGAGTACAACTACCCGGAGTTTCAGGATTACATCCGCAAGGCCGACGTCATCTCGGTCCAGATCGGCTCCAACGACGCCTTTGTCCCCTGCATCGTGGGTCTGGGCAACGCCACCAACTGGAAGAGCGAGAAGCTGGCCGCCACCATTCTGGCCGGTGATCTGCGCAGCGAAGGCTCCGGTTCCACCATGTCCACCATCTACCGCAGCATCAAGGACATGAAGCTGACCAAGGCAGAGACGGACGCCACATGGAATCTCTTCTTCTCCGGCATGAGCAAGATCTGCGACGAGACTTACCCCAAGACCTCCGCCGCCCTCATCTCCATCGTGCAGGAGATCCGCAAGCTGAACCCGGACGCGCAGATCATTCTCATCGGCTACACCAACCCCGTGCCCCTCATCCCCTGCTGGCGCAGCTACTTCAGCAAGCTGAACAAGTTTGAGAAGCAGATCGCAAAGACTTACGACCTGACCTATGTGGCCATCCCCAACACCGAGACCACCCTTGACGTGCATCCCACCATCAAGGGCCATGCCTACATCGCAAACAAGCTCGTGAACGCCATCGAGAATCCGTAACGACCGATAACGCAAAGCCCCCGCTTCCAGCCGGAAGCGGGGGCTTTTTTGGTGCACAGGGGGATTATGCAGCCAGAGCTTTTTTGATGTTTTCGAGGACGGTGTCGCTGTCCTCGCAGCAGACCATGACCACCTCACCGGTGGGGACGGTCACGACCCGGGCTGCGCTGGCGATCTCGTACTGGTCCTCCAGATACCGCTCCATCGCCTTCTGCTGGCTCTGGACGTAGGCATCCATCGCATCGACGACGTCCTGCGTCCTGCCCTCTGCGGGCTTGACGATGGCCACGCCGTAGACGCTGACCATCATGCCGGAGACGGAGGCGGCAAAGTCGTCGTACATACCGTCCTCGAGGCCCAGCAGGGGCATCATCATGTTGGCCACCTCATCGGAGAGCTGGTCAGCCTCGTATTCGGCGCTGTAGCCGTACTGGGCGGTGAACTTGCCGTCTTCTCCCTTGGTGAAGATCATCAGATACTCGTTGTCCTCGTCACTGCGGGCGTCGTGGAGGATCTGGGTATAGTCCTTCTTTGCGGCCGCAGAAGAGCTGCCGGACGTGCCGCAGCCCACCAGAGCCAGCATCAGGATACCGGCCATCAGACAAGCAATGATACGTTTCATATTCAGTTTTATCCTTTCGTTCGCAGGGTGGAATTTTTCGGTACACAGCGATAGTATTTGATGTTTCAGCGCTGCTATTCGATAAACGTCCCGCAGCGGGCGAAAATTGCACCGCAGATGTAACAGTTCTGTGAACTCAGAGCATCATGGCCTCAAGGTCGCCGTGGTTCACGGGCGTCGAGAGGATGATCTGGGTGCTGGTCGTTCCCAGTTTCTGGAACTGCAAGATCAGGTGCTCCAGCTGAGGCATACTGCCGCAGCTCACCTTGATGAGGAAGGTGTAAGCGCCCGTGACGTGGTAGCACTGCAGCACCTCCTTGCTGTTCTGCATCAGCTCCACCAGCTCGTCGCGCTGGGACGGGGCCACCGACAGGCTGATGAGGGCGTCCACATAGACCCGGTCGGCGGGGCGGTTGAGCATCACAGTGTAGCCGCTGATGATGCCGTCTGTTTCCAGCTTATGGATGCGGCTGGAGACGGCGGGGCTGGTCAGTGCCACCTTTTCGGCGATCTCCTTCACCGGCATACGGGCATTCTTTGCGAGGAGGGCGAGAATCTTGCGGTCCAAATCGTCCATGGGAAAAGTACTCCTTTTGAAATATGTTACATTATCCAAAATTTTTCGAAAGTAAAGTTTTATTGTTGTAGCAATAGCACAACCCGCGCAAAAGTCAGTTTTCGTTTTGCCGCCTTTAATTATATAAAGTTTTGGTCAAAAAGTAAAGTGTTAAATTAAAGCAAAACCAAAATTTTGCATTTGACAAGAAAACAAATTCGGGTATAATACATACTGCAAGGCAACGCCTCAGAGTTTCCGCTGTGCCGCCGGTCTTCCGGTGTTCGGGCACGACACGCTGCCGTCCAATGATGCGATTCACCACTTTATATACTTTCCCACCCCTCTATACACAAAAACCCGCTGCCAGGCGGGTTTTTGTGTTTTCTATGGTTTTTACCTTCCTGCCAAAGCCTCTCCCTTTGGGAGAGGTGGCTGCGAAGCAGACGGAGAGGGCAGGCCCGGTATGAAAAAGCCGCTGCATAGCGATGGGCAGACTCTTTGCAAGAGCGATGCCATCGTCGCCTTTGTGCCCTTTGTCAGCGCCCTTGCCCTCTCAGGCGCTGCGCGCCAGCTCTCCCAAGGGGAGAGCCGTATCAACTGCATCTCCCATACCAAAGGCCCCCACCCGGTGCTGCCGGGTGGGGGCCTTTGGCGATTGATACCTGAAAAAGAAGAGGATGGCGTTTCGTTACTCCTCGGTGCGGTTTTTCTTGAGCAGGCTCAGGATGACCGCGCCCACGACGCTGCCGATGGCCAGAGCCACACAGTACATCACCGCATGGTCCACCACCGGGAAGACGAAGATGCCGCCATGAGGAGCGCGGAGGGCGCAGCCGAAGGTCATGGACAGGGCACCGGAGAGGGCTGCACCGATGACGCAGCTGGGCAGGACGCGCAGCGGGTCGGCAGCGGCGTAGGGGATCGCACCCTCCGTGACGAAGCAGAGGCCCATGACGTAGTTCACGATGCCGTTGCGGCGCTCATCGGCCGTCCACTTCTTGGGGCAGAAGGTGGTGGAGAGGGCGATGGCGATGGGAGGCACCATGCCGCCCACCATAACAGCGGCCATGACCTCATAGTTGCCGGAGGCGAGGGCTGCGGTGCCGAAGACGTAAGCTGCTTTGTTGAAGGGGCCGCCCATGTCGATGCTCATCATACCGGCCACGATCGCACCCAGCAGGACCTTGGAGGTACCGCCCATGGCGTTCAGCCCGTTGGTCACAGCGGTGTTGATCATGCCCATGACGGGGTTGATGCCGCACATGACCGCGCCCACGATGAGGATGCCGCCCAGCGGGTAGATGAGCATGGGACGGATGCCGTTGAGGCTGGCGGGGAGCTTCTCGGTGATCTTCTTGAGGAACTCCACCACATAACCGGCCACGAAGCCGGCCAGCAGGGCGGCGAGAAAGCCGCCGGAGACGCCGGTGGTCTCACCGGCAGCGATGCCGGCGAAGTTGGTGCCGTTCATGGCCAGCACGCCGCCTGCAAAGCCGACGGCCAGACCCGGACGGTCAGCGATGGACATGGCGATGAAGCCCGCCAGAATGGGAAGCATATAGCTGAAGGCTGCGCTGCCCACCGTCTTGAAGAAGGCGGCCAGCGGGGTATTCATGCCGAAGTTGGCGGGGTCGATGCTGTAATCGTCCAGCAGGAAGGCCAGCGCGATCATGATACCGCCGCCCACCACGAAGGGCAGCATATGGGAGACGCCGTTCATCAGGTTCTTGTAGAGGCTGCGGCCGAAGCTATCGGTGGCAGAGGCGTCCTCTGCGGCCTGTGCGCCGCCCTCTGCGTGGAAAGCGGGGACTTCGCCGGAGGTGATCTTCCGGATAAGCTCCTCGGGCTTGTGGATGCCGTCATCCACCCGGGTGAAGAGGACGGGCTTGCCGTCGAAGCGGGCCGTCTCGATCTTCTTTTCCGCCGCCACGATGATGCCGTCGCAGTTGGCGATCTCGTCCTTGGTCAGGATGTTCTTTGCGCCGTCGGAGCCGTTGGTCTCCACCTTGATGGGCACGCCCATCTTTGCACCAGCCTTGTTCAGGGCCTCAGCGGCCATGTAGGTGTGGGCGATGCCGTTGACGCAGGCGGTGACAGCCAGCACCCGGTAGCCCACATTGACCTCCTGATCGGTGAAGCTCTCATCGCCGAACTGCTCTTCCTCCTGCGCGTCGATGGCGGCGAGGAAGTCCGCCGAGGTCTTGGCGGTGCGCAGCTTCTCCACGAAGTCCTCATTCATGAGCATCTGCATCATGCGGGCCAGCATATCGACGTGGAGGCTGCCATTCTGGGGCGCTGCGATGGCGAACAGCAGGTCGGTCTTGCCGTCGTCCTCGGCGTTGTACTGCACCGGGGTGCTCAGGCGGAGGGCCGCGAGGCTGGGCCGGGTGACGCAGTCGCACTTAGCGTGGGGGACGGTGATGCCGTTGTCCACATAGGTCGAGCCTTCGTCCTCGCGGGCGTAGAGGCCCTTTTTGTAGGCCTCCTTATCCTTGATGTTGCCATGGGTCGCCTGCAGTTCCACCAGACGGTCGATGATCTGGCTGCGGTCCTGCTGGGCCTCGTCCAGTGCGATGGACTGTGCCGTAAACAATTCCGTGATTCGCATAGTGTTCTCCTCTCCTTGTTTCCTTCTATCTCTTAAATCGTCGCCAACAGGGCATCGATCATTTCCTTTTTTGCCAGCCCGAGGCTGAATGCGGTGGCGCTGCCGCAGGCAGTGCCCAGCCGGAGGGCCTCCCGATAGCTGCCGCTGCGCAGGTAGCCCGCCACAAAGCCGGCCACCATGCTGTCGCCTGCGCCCACGCTGTTGACCACCCTGCCCTTGGGGGTGCCGATGCGGTGGACTTCGCCCTTCTCGTCCAGCAGAAGCGCGCCATCCCCGGCCATGCTCACCAGCACGTTCCGTGCGCCCTTTTCCTGTAAGGTGCGGGCAGCAGCGGTGATGTCGGCGTCGGTGGTGAGGGTGCGCCCCACGATCTCGCCCAGCTCGTGGTTGTTGGGCTTGATGAGGAAGGGGTGATACTGCAATACGTTCACCAGCAGGTCGCGGGTGGCGTCCACCACCGTGTGGACGCCGTGGCCTTCCAGACGGGCCAGCAGACGCTCGTAGGTGGTCTGGGGCAGGCTGGACGGGATGCTGCCCGCCAGAATGAGGATGTCTCCCTCTGCCAGCTGGTCGAGCTGGGCTTCCAGCTGCTCCATCGCGCTCTCGGGGATGTCGGGGCCTGCACCGTTCAGCTCGGTCTCCTGCCCGGCCTTGATCTTGACGTTGATGCGCGTCATGCCCTGCGCGAGATGGATGAAGTCGGTGGTGATGCCCTGCGCGGCCAAGCCCCGCTCGAGCCATGCCCCCGTCTCACCGGCCACGAAGCCCAGCGCCGTGCTCCGGCATCCCAGCTCGGCCAGCACGCCGGACACATTGATGCCCTTGCCGCCCAGCACGCAGTCCTCGCCCTTGGCGCGGTTCACCTCGCCCACCTCCAGCGGCCTATCCAGCCGCACGACATAGTCGATGGCCGGGTTGAATGTTACCGTGTAGATCATTCTGCTGCCTCCTTTATCAGAGTGAATTGTCTGTATTTCGGATTCGGACAATGGTTCGTCAGGATCGCGCCGCCGGAAAGCTCGGCGATGACCGCCGGGTAGACGCGGGCGAACTTGGAGTCATCCACAAGGAACCACGCTTCTCTGGCCCGCCGCACTGCCGTGGCCTTGACCGCCGCCTCTTCGGGGTCGGGGGTGGTGAATCCGGCGTCCAGCGCCACACCGTTGGCCCCCAGAAAGGCCTTCGTGAAGTTGTACTGCTGCAGGCTGTAAAGGGCCGCAGCGCCGATGATGGCCTCTGTCTCGGGCCGCAGCAGCCCGCCCAGCAGAAAGACCTTGCAGCCCTTCTGGGCCAGCGTCCGGGCGTGGGCCACGCCGTTGGTGACGTACCGGGCATCCAGCGCCGGGCCGTTCAGCTCCCGGACGAGGGCCAGCGTGGTGCTGCCTGCATCCAGAAAGACGAAGTCCTCTGCGGTGATGAGGGCCGCAGCCGCCTTGGCGATGCACTTTTTCTGGGCGACGGCCAGCGCTTCCTTCGCGGCCATCGTCGGCTCGTCGGCGAGGAACTGGCTGTCGGGCAGCGTCGCGCCGCCGTGCACCTTGTTCACCTTGCCCATCCGGTCCAGCTCGTTCAGGTCGCGGCGGATGGTGGATTCGCTGGCATCCAGCGCCTCGCAAAGCTCCTGCACCGTCGCGGTGCGCTGCTGGCTCAGAAGCTTCATGATGCGGGCCAGCCTCTCTTCTGCCAACATCTTTATCCCTCCTGTTGCACGATTTTGGTTGTGTTTGAATCGTTTTGACTGTTTCTGTCTGTATTATAGCAAATCATCCGTCAAAATCAATCACTTTCCGTCAATTCATCTGCCAAAATATATCTCCTAAAATCAGTCACTCTGCACAAACAGTAGGATACAACCTGCAAAAGAGCACAAAAAATCCGCCCCGGAGCGTTCTGTCCCGGGGCGGATGGCGATTTTATGACTCTGTCTGACCGATTTTGACGGTTTTAGAAGCTGTTTTCGTAAGCAGGGTGCGCCGGATGACGAGAGTTTTTGCCCCGCAGGCAAGGCGATTTTCCGCAGTAATCCTTGGTGGATTACAAGGGAAAGCAACGCAGTATGCGGGCAAAAAGACCGTTCAGACGGTGTGCAATGCTTATGAAAACGGCTTCTCAAGCGTCCGAACGGGCGTAGGCGTTCTTCATGCCACTGCTCAGCTCAAAGAGGACCTTGTCCAGCGTATCGGCGGCCCGCTTCTTCAGCTCGGCGGCGATGGCGGTGTTGGCCTCCTCCCGCAGGGCGGCACGCTGGCCCTCCTCGGCGGCAGAGATCTTTCTGTCGTACTGGTTCAGCAGGGCACGGCTGGCGGAAAGGACGCCCTCCTCGTACCGCTCCACATGGATGAGGCTCTTGGCGTAGGAGGCGTCGGCCATGGCGGCGATCATCCGGCTCACCCAGTAGAAGCTGTCGGTGGAGACCTCGCCGGTGGTGCAGGCGAGGTAGGCCGGGGTACGCTCCACGTTGGCGTAGAAGGGCACCATGGTGTTGAAGGCGTTGGAGGCGTAGGCGATCCACTCCACTGCACGGATGTCCTCGGGCAGGTCAGGCCGCATCTGGATGAGGGCCATGAAGTCGTTGCGGTTGATGCCGATGGAGCGGTAAGCGCCCTTCATGCTCTTGTCGCCATAGCTGGCGTAGGGGTCGAAGGGAGTGCCCTGATAGTGGGAGGACAGCACATACTTCACGTCCTCCGGGGTCAGCTTCCGCTCCGGCACCATGCACCAGGGCAGGTCGTCCGACCGGGGGCCGTAGTCGGCGGCAGGGCCGTCCCAGACCCATGTATTCGGGTTGAGGTGGCGAAGCATGAACCATGCCCGGGGGGTGTTGTAGACGTGGTCGGCGTCGTCGTGGCTGCCGAAAGCGTCCCGGGGGTTCAGGCAGCCGTCCAGCGAAAGGTCGAGGTGGTTGTCCCGGATGAACTCCCGCAGGTCGGACGAGCAGAGATAGTTTTCCTGTGCGCCGAAAGCGTCCTCGAGGTCAAAGGCGTCGATGCCCAGCTGGTTCGGCATGACCACATAGGCGTCGTCCGGCACCCGGCGGGCCATCCAGTGGTGGCCGCCGATGGTCTCGAGCCACCAGATCTCGTCCACGTCCTGAAAGGCGATGCCGTTCATCTCATAGGTGCCGTACTCCTCCAGCAGTCTGCCCAGACGAAGCACGCCCTCCCGGGCAGAGTGGATGTAGGGCAGGACGAGGTAGACGATGTCCTCCTCGCCGATGCCGCCGGGCACTTCCGGCTGACCGTCCTGCGCGGGCTGGTAGACCACCAGCGGGTCCGCGCCCAGCACCCGGGGGTTGGAGGTGATGGTCTCGGTGGCCGTCATGCCCACGTTGGCGGCGTTGACGCCCGAAGCGGCCCAGATGCCCTTGCCCTCCACGGCGTTGGGCATTGCGGTCATCCGCAGGGCATTGCCCGGCAGGGGGATCTCCACATGGGAGAGGACGGATCTGTAGACAGCCGGATGCTCCTCCGGCTGGACGACGACGAACTTTTTCGCAGTGAAGTGGCCGGAGCCGGAATCGTCGTTCCGGGCGATCATGGTAGAGCCGTCATACGAGGCTTTTTTGCCCACAAGGATGGTAGTACAAGCCATAGCTTTTATCCTCCGAAGTTTTTCTTTTTCTATGCCGAAGTTTTATGGATACCGTCTCGCAGGTCTGTTTGCCCTGCAAAACCCATTGTATCGCGTTTCGGCAGACAGCGCAAGCCCTCACTCGCCGATATAGGCAAAGCGCGGCTGACGTCTGCCATCCCGCTCCACCACCTCGGCCCACATGGCCGCCGGGCGCACCCAAAGCCCGCCCTCACCGTACAGGGGACGGTAGACCACCATCTCCTCCTCGGTCTCGCTGTGGCGGGCCATCCCGAGGACCTGATACTCGTTGCCCTTGAAGTGCCGGTAGCGGCCCGGGCGGATGTCGTATTGGAACTGGTACATAAAAACTCCTTCCCTGCAAAAAGCCCGGTCACAGATTGGTCTGCGCCGGACTTTTCCACTTGCTTCACCCCTGCGGGTGGAAATATTCGTAAATGGTCTGGGCCATCTGCCGCCCCACGCCGGGGGTGTTCTCCAGCTGGTCGGGGGTCGCCTCTTTTACGGCTCCCACGCTCTTGAACTGGGCCATCAGGGCCTTGGCCGTCTTGGGGCCGACGCCCGGCACCTCGGTAAGGGTGGACGAATAGCTCTTTTTGTTCATCTGCTGCCTGCGGTACGCATTGGCAAAGCGGTGCGTCTCGTCCTGAATGGCCGTGATGAAGGTAAATGTCCCCCGGTTCATATTGATGGCGATCTCCCGGCCCTCGCTGTCCACGATGGCGCGGGTGCGGTGGTGGTCGTCCTTCACCATGCCATAGAGCGGCACATCCGCCAGCGCGGTCCCGGCAAGAGCGGCTTTGGCGGCGCTCACCTGTCCCCTGCCGCCGTCCATCAGAAGCAGGTCCGGCTTCTGGCCGAAATAGTTGCTGCTGGGTTCGCCATTTGCGGCCATTCCGGAGTATTTTTCGTATTCAGCCGCACGGCGGGAGACGGTCTCGGCCAGCGAGGCGTAGTCGTCCGTACCGGCCACCGTCTTCATCCGGAACTTCCGGTAGCCCGCCTTATAGGGCTTGCCGTCCCGGAATGTGACCATGCCGCAGACGCTGGTGCCGTCACCCCAGTTGGAAATGTCGTAGCTCTCGATGGTGCGGGGAGGCTTCGGCAGGCCCAGCACCTGCGCCATCTCGTCCAGAAGCTTTTCCTCCCGGGCATAGCGGCCGCTCTCCCGGGCCAGACGCTCGACGGCGTTGGTGTGGGCCATCTCGACCAGATGCGCCTTATCGCCCCGCTGGGGGACGTAAAGCTGCACCTCGCTGCCCCGCTTTTCGCTGAGGGCCTGCTGCAGGGCGTCGGCGTCCGGCGGCAGCTCGTCCACAGCGATGACCTTCGGGATCTGCTCGTCGTCAAGGTAGTACCGGGGCAGGAACTCCTCCCGCACCGCCGGAATGTCGGCGGTATCGTGGAAAAGGAACTCCCTCTTGTCCGTCAGCCGTCCCTCCCGGAACCGGAGGACGGCCGCGCAGACGCTGCCGGGCGTGCCCGCCAGCGCCACCACGTCCATCTCCACGTCGGGGTCCACCACGACCTTCTGCCCCGCCGTCACCTTGGTGATGGCGGCGATCTGGTCGCGGATGAGGGCCGCTGTCTCAAATTCCAGCCGGTCGGAGGCCTCCTGCATCCGCTCGCTGAGAAGCTTCAGGATGTCCTTCTTGCCGTAACGGATGAGGTGGACGGCGCTTTTGACGGCCTCGTTGTAGTTCTCGCAGCTGATCTTTCCACTGCACACAGCCATGCATTTTCCGATGTGGGCGTTCAGACAGGGGCGTCCCCGGCCGATCTCCTGCGGGAACCGCCGGTTGCACCGGGGCAGCAGGAAAGCGTCCATCGCCGTCTCGGCCATCTGCCGGGCCGCAAAGCTCGAGGTGTAGGGGCCGATATACTCCGCGCCGTCGTCCTCCTTCTGGAGGGTGAACGAGAGGCGGGGCCACTCGTCCTTCGTCACCTTGATATAGCTGTATCCCTTATCGTCCTTGAGCAGGATATTGTACTTGGGGGTGTGGGCCTTGATCTGACTGGCTTCCAGCACCAGCGCCTCAAACTCGCTCTGGCAGACGATGACATCAAAGGCGTAGGCGTGGGCGATCATCTGGCTGACCTTGTTGTCGTGGGGCACGCCCTCCCGGAAATACTGGCTCACCCGGATGCGCAGGCGCTTGGCTTTTCCGATATAGATGATGGTGTCGCTTTTGTCCCGGATGATATATACTCCGGGCAAAAGCGGCAGCATACACGCCTTTTGGTATAGCTCCGCCTTGGTCATTCTGCGCTCTGCTTCCGGTTCTCGCGGGCCTTGCGGATGCATCCGATGGACTGGAAGATGCCGAACCATGCGGGCAGAGTGGCCCACTGGCTGGGCTTCTCGTCCTCATCGGCCGCAAACCACAGCGCCGTCTGCACGATGAGCAGGGTCACAAAAACACCCAGCGCAAAATACCAAGGCCGACCGGAATCGCAGAAATCAACATACTTGCGCAGGGTCTCTTCACTCAGTCTTTTCATGGAAATGCCTCCCTTTGTTCTGACGCAAAATACCAAAAAAGCGGCAAGGATGACCCCCGCCGCTCATACACGAATGGAACTGGATTACTCTGCAAAGCCGGACTCGACCAGCTTGATGAGGCCATCGACAGCAGCCTGCTCGTCGGCACCATCGGCGATGATGCGGATGGTGGTGCCGCCCACGATGCCCAGAGACAGGACGCCCAGAAGGCTCTTAGCGTTCACGCGGCGCTCTTCCTTCTCGACCCAGATGGAAGACTTGAACTCATTGGCCTTCTGAATAAAGAAGGTTGCCGGACGGGCGTGCAGACCAACCTGATTTTCAACGGTAACTTCTTTGACGTACATAGTAAAACGCTCCTATCTATTATCGTTCTAAGGAATGTAATTATGTTTCGCGCCTGTTGCGTTGTGATTATTTTAGCGCAAAGCGAAACCGTTGTACAGACCCCGGACGCATTTTTGGCGGTTTTCCCAAGGATGAGGGGGGCATTTTTCACCTTTTATACAAAGACAACAAAATTATTCCCCCAGTGTTGGCGAGGCAATACAAAAGTTTTCAACATTTTTTCGACCACAGGCCGTACTATGACATTCTTCCTGCTCCTCTGACTGCATCCGACAGGCTTTTCAGCCCTCCCAGCGCATCACGAGCAGCTCACAGCGCCGCTGCACGAAGCCGTCCTCTGCGGGGTCAAAAATCCGTGCCGCCTCCCCGGTCAGCTTCCAGCCCATCCGGCGGTAAAGGGCGATGGCGCGGGTGTTCTGGTCCAGCACGGTCAGGGTCGGATGCTCATGCTCTTCCAGCTTTTTGCGGGCAAAGTCCAGCATCTTCTGGCCGATGCCCTTTCCCCGGGCGTCTGCCGCGACGAACAGATGCTCGATGCGGCCCGTCTTGTGGTCTACGCTCACCATACCGTCCGGCACATCCTTCGTGGTATGGAGATAGCAGGCCCAGCCCTCTTTTTTCTCTGCCTTGAGCTGGGCGAGGAAGGCTTCCTCCCGCAGACCCGCACAATACTCTGCCGTCCAGTTCCCGGCGCAGATGGTGCGGCGTCCCTCGCAAAAGAGCTTCGCCGCCGCTTGATACTGTTCCTCCGTCCGGACGAGGCGGACGTTTTCGCCCCGTTTCCACTTGGGCAGCTCGGCGATGGGGTGGGTCTCACACCACTGTTCATACAGCTCCGGGCGGCGCAGACGGGTGCGCTCCCGGCTCTTTTCGCCCCGCCATGCGTCGATCTTCTGATGGTCGCCGCCCAGCAGGACGTCGGGCACGGCACGGCCCTCCCAGACCTCGGGGCGGGTGTACTGGGGATATTCCAGCAGGCCGTCCCAGTAGCTCTCCTCCTCGTAGCCCTTCTGCTCGGCCAGAACGCCGGGCTTGAGGCGGAGCACGCTGTCGGCCACCACGAGGCTGGCCAGCTCGCCGCCGGTGAGGATATAGTCGCCGATGGAGATCTCTTCGTCCGCAAAAGCATCGATGGCCCGCTCATCGATGCCCTCATAGTGGCCGCAGACCAGCGTGAGGTTGTCGTACTCGGCCAGTCTGCGGGCGTGCTCCTCGGTGTAGCGCTGACCACCCGCCGTCAAGAACACGATATGCGGGGCAGGACGCCCCTGTTCCGCCACTTCCTTCTGGACGGCCCGCAGGCAGTCGGCGATGGGCTGGGCGTAGAGCACCATGCCGCAGCCGCCGCCGTAGGGGTAATCGTCGGTCTGTTTCTGCTTGTTGAGGGTGTAGTCCCGGATCTGATGGCAGTGGGTCTCGATATAGCCGCGCTTGGCCGCGCGGCCGATGATGCTGGCGTCCAGCACCTGCTGGCACATTTCGGGGAAAAGGGTCACGATGTCCACGCGCATTCCCATCGCTCACTCCCCCTCCCGCTCACTGTCACAGTCGTCATCCAGCAGGCCCGGGATGGGGGTGACGAGGATATAGCCCTCGGGCGGGTTGCGCTCTTTCAGGAAAGCGTCCACGCCGGGGAACATATATTCTTTTCCGTTGGGGGCTTTGACCGTGTAGATGTCCTGTGCGCCGGGATGGTCCACGCTGGTGACGACGCCGTACACCTTGCCGGTGTCGGCGTCCCGCACCTCGCAGCCGATGAGGTCGGCCACATACCACCGGCCCTCCGGCAGGGTGGCGTCATTGCGGTCGAAGTAGAACACCTGCCCCCGCAGGGCGCGGGCGGCGTCCATGTCGTTCACGCCCTCCAGCTGGAGCAGCGCCATCTGCCCCTGCGGGCGGATGGAGGTGATGTTATAGCACTTGCCGCCCTTTGCCGAGGCATAGAGTCGGCCCGTCTTTTTGAGGAAATCCACGCCGTCGCACCACAGCTCCAGCTTCATTTCGCCGCGCACGCCGTGGGTGGTGACGACCTTGCCTGCTTCCAGATATTGCTGCATAAATTCGCTCCTGTCTAACCTCTCCGTCACGCCTACGGCGTGCCACCTCCCCTATCGAGGGGAGGCTTTGGCATACCGGAAAGCTTTTCCTCTTCGCCAGAGGCTCCCCTCGGTAGGGGAGCTGTCGAGCGGAGCGAGACTGAGAGGTTATTCCTAATAAAAAAGGCCCTTTGCCATTACAGCAAAGGGCCTGTAGGGTGCTTAGTCGATCTCAACAAGGACCTTTTCATCGACCCGCACAGCAGCCGCGCGCATCACCACACGAATGGCTTTTGCGATCCGGCCCTGCTTGCCGATGACACGGCCCATATCTCCCTCTGCCACGCTCAGGTGGTAGACGATGGTGCCGTCCTCGCGGGGGGCGTCCACCGTGACCTTGACGGCGTCCTTATCCTCCACGAGGCCGCGGGCAACTGCCAGCAACAGCTCCTGCATGAGTCAGCCCTCCACCTTACAGAATGTTGGACTTCTTCAGCAGCACACGGACGGTGTCGGTGGGCTGAGCGCCGTTGGCGATCCAAGCCTTGGCCTTCTCACCGTCGATGCTCACAACGGAAGGCTCCTGATTGGGATCGTAGGTGCCGATCTCCTCGATGAAACGACCGTCGCGGGGGAAGCGGCTGTCAGCGACAACAACACGATAGAAGGGAGCCTTCTTGGCGCCGACGCGGCGCAGACGAATCTTAACTGCCATGGTAATATCCTCCAAAAATTTCTTGTTCCCCGGCTTGCGGGGGTTAAATCTATCTGTACAACCCCGTGCCGGGGTGTATACCGTAATTATTTCATGCCCCGGAAGGCGTTGGGGTTGCCCATCATGCCGCCCAGCTTGCGGGCAAAGCCCTTCGGGCTTTTCTTGAGCTGCTTCATCATCTTCTGCATCATCTCAAACTGCTTGAGCAGCTTGTTGACGTCAGACACCTGCGTGCCGCTGCCCGCTGCGATGCGGCGCTTGCGCTTGGGGTTGATGATGGAGGGATCCTCGCGCTCGGCCTTGGTCATCGAGTAGATCATGGCCTCGATGCGGTCGAAGGCCTTCTCGTCGATCTGGCTGGCGTCGATGCCGGACATCCCGGGCAGCATGCTCAGCATGGCACCCGCGCCGCCCATCTTGCGGATCTGAGCGAACTGGGCCAGCATATCGTTCATATCGAACTTGTTTTCCATCATCCGCTTGGCGGTCTCTTCGGCCAGCTTCTCGTCGGCAGCGTCCTGTGCGCGCTCGATGAGGCTCAGCACATCGCCCATGCCGAGGATGCGGCTTGCCATGCGGGAGGGGTGGAAGACCTCAAGGTCGTCCAGCTTTTCGCCGGTGCCCTGAAACTTGATGGGCTTTCCGGTGACGGACAGCACCGAGAGGGCTGCGCCGCCGCGGGTATCGCCGTCGGTCTTGGTGAGGATGATGCCGTCGATGCCCACCGTCTCGTTGAAGGTCTTTGCGACATTCACTGCGTCCTGACCGGCCATGGCGTCCACGACCAGCAGCGTCTCGTCCACGGGGACGGCTTCTTTGATCTGGACCAGCTCCTGCATCAGCACTTCGTCGATCTGCAGTCGGCCTGCGGTATCGAGGATGACGATGTCGTTGCCGTAGTCCTTGGCGTGGGCCAGCGCCTTGCGGGCGATCTCCGGGGGCTTGGCACCCGGCAGGGTGAACACCGGCGCACCGGCCTGCTTGCCCACCACCTGCAGCTGATCGATCGCAGCGGGGCGGTAGATGTCGCAGGCCACCAGCATCGGGCGGCGGCCCTGCTTGATGTAATACTTGGCCAGCTTGGCTGCGTGGGTCGTCTTACCGTTGCCCTGCAGGCCGCAGAGCATGATGATGGTCTGGCCCTTGTTCTTGATGACCAGACGGGGGGCTTCCTCGCCGCCCATCAGAGCGATCAGCTCTTCGTTGACGATCTTGACCACCTGCTGGGCGGGGGTCAGGCTCTCCATGACCTCCTGCCCCATCGCACGCTCCGAGACCTTTGCGCAGAAGTCCTTCGCCACCTTGTAGTTGACGTCGGCTTCCAGCAGGGCCATCCGGACTTCGCGCATGGCGGCCTTGATGTCCGCCTCGTTCAGCTTGCCGTGGCCGCGCAGCTTTTTGAACACACCGGCAAGGCGGTCGGTCAAAGATTCAAATGCCATTGTGCGGTGCTCCTCTCAAATCCATTTTCAGCTCTCATTCACTTCGTCGATGGAGCGGATGAGCCTCAGCATCTTGGTCAGGGTAGTGGCATACTCGGTGGTGGTCAGCCGGGCACCGGGGCCGGTGCATTCGAACCGGGCGTCGATGACCAGCTGCTCCAGCTCTTCCAGTGTCTGCTGCACCCGGCGGTACCGGGCAGCAAAGCCCACCTTGTCTTCCAGCTCCTTGAGGGTCGTTTCGCCATGCTTGATGGCGTCCCGCGCCCCCTGCCGGGTGATGCCGAAGTTTTCTCCGATCTCGCTGAGGGAGAGGTCGTCGTTGTAATACTGGCGCAGCATCTCGCGCTGTTTGGGCGTGAGCACCTCACCGTAAAAATCGAGCAGATAACCCATTTCAAAGTCTTTTGCCATGTTCTGTCCTGCTCTGACCTCCGCTATTTGTAAAGGTTTTTTGCTTTACATACGGAGTATAGCAGACGCCGCCCCCTTTGTCAAGAACTTTTTGCGTCATTTTGCCAGATTTTCTCCGCATTTTTCTCTTTTCTGCCCAAATCCCGCTTGACGCTTCCGGCCCTTTGCGCTAAAGTTATAGGTACTGACCCTTGTTGTATCCCGGAAGACGAAAGGAGGCCGCCCGTGCCCATCTACCCCAACATCTACCAGACCCTGCTGCCCGGCCCCATCGTCGAGCTGCGGGGTTATCTTGCGGCCTGCGGGCTGCGGGGACGGCTGTACGCCTATCTGAACTGCAACGGCCCCACCGGCACCGCCCGGGACGAGCTGGCCGAGGGGATGCTGGCGCTGGCCCTTGCGCGGGGGGCGCTGACCCCCGGCCAGCCCATCGTGGAGGCCGTGTCAGGCCCCTTTGCCACGGCGCTGACGCTGGCGGGGCAGACGGCGGGCCACCCGGTGGTTCTGGTCATGCCGGAGGATGCCCCTGCCATGCGGCAGGAAAGCCTGCTCCGCCTCGGGGCACAGATCCTCCACACCCCCGCGCAGGCAGGCCCTGCCGGGGCGCGGGCGGAGGCCGAGGCAAAGGCCGCCGAGAAGGGCTGGTTCTACATGGACTGGCTGCGCAGTGACGACAACCCCACCTACCACCGCCGGGTCACCGGGCCTGCGCTGGTGCGCTCCATCGCCCGGGAAGGCTCGAGCATCGTGGACAGCATCGTCATCGGGGTGGGCAGCGGCGGCACCATCACCGGCGTGGGCGAGACGGTCAAGGCGTGGACGAACGATGTCCGCATCGTGGCGGTGGAGCCATACGAGAGTCAAGCCCTCAGCGGCGGACTCACCGGGCCTCACGGCATCCCGGACATCGGCTTCGGCCTCGTGCCCGGCAACTACAACGCCTACGTCGTGGACAACATCGCCGCCGTCACCACCGCCGACGCAACCCGGGCCGCGCAGCGGGTCCTGCGCACCGACGCTATCCCGGCCTCTCCCAGCGCAGGCGCAGCCCTCCATGCAGCAGCGCAGCTCATCGCCAACGGCACCAGCCGCTCGGCGCTGGCGGTGTTCAGCGGACGACAGAGCATCTTATAAGCATATTTATTAAAAGGAAAAGAGAAGGACGCATGACAAAAGATATGACGACCGGGGCCATCACGCCCCTTCTGGTCGATTTCACCGTTCCGCTGGTACTGGGCAACCTGTTCCAGCTCACCTACAACGCCGCCGACAGCATCATCGTGGGCAAATTCGTGGGCGAGGACGCCCTCGCCGCCGTTGGCACCTCCAATCCGCTGATGACGCTGGCCATCCTCTTCATCAACGGGCTTTGCCTCGGCGCGGGCATCCTCGTCAGCACAGCCTACGGCGCAGGCGACACCCAGCGGGTGGAGCGTCAGGTCTCCACCACCGCCATCGCGGGCACCGTATTCTCGCTGGTCTTTTCGGCCCTCTGTGTCCTGCTGGCGACGCCCCTGCTGCGGCTGATGCAGGTGCCGACGGAGATCCTGCCCATCGCGGTGCAGTACCTCCGCATCGTGTTTGCCGGGCTTATCTTCACCTTCTTCTACAACTTCCTCGCGGCCACCATGCGGGCGCTGGGCGACAGTAAGAGCGCCCTCTACTTCCTGATGATAAGCTCCGTGCTGAACATCGGCGGCGACCTGTTCTTCGTCGAGGGGCTGGGTTGGGGCAGCGAGGGCTGCGCCCTCTCCACCGTCCTCAGCGAGGCCCTCTGCTGCGTGCTCTGCGTCATTTACATCCAGTGCAGGATCCCTGTCCTTCAGCTGGGACGGCGCTGGCTGGTCTTTGACGGCTCGCTGCTGCGCAGCACCGTCCAGTATGGTTGGACCAGCGCCATGCAGCAGGCCACCGTCCAGCTGGGCAAGATCGCCGTGCAGGCCATCGTCAACACGCTGGGCGTCAACGCCATGGCGGCATTCACCGCCGCCAGCCGGGTGGACGACTTCACCTATATGCCCCAGCAGAACATCGCCCACGCCATGACCACCCTGATGGCCCAGAACCACGGCGCAGGCAAAAAAGAGCGGGTACGGCAGGGCTTTTTCTGCGGCCTGCGCATCGAGCTTGTCTACGGCCTGCTCCTGATGGCAGTCTGCCTGCTCTTTGCCCGCCCCATCATCTCCCTCTTTGTGGACGATCCTGCTGTCATCGAGCTGGGCGTCCGGTTCCTGCGGTGCGCCTCCCTCTTCTATCTGATGCCCGGCGTGACCAACGGCATTCAGGGCGGCTTCCGGGGTCTGGGCGACCTGAAGGTCACCCTGACCAGCAGTATGCTCAACATGGGCTTCCGGGTGCTGGCCGCCGCCATTCTGATCCTGCTGCTCAAAGTCGAGCTACGGTTCCTGCCCGTGAGCTACGGCATCGGCTGGCTCTCCATGCTGATCTACGAGCTGCCCCTGCTCATCCGCTACCTGAAGGAAGACAAGCTGTAAAGACAGCAAAAGACCTCTGCACGCCATCTCGTGCAGAGGTCTTTTTGGGTTTCAGTTATCCTTTTCCACCTTGCTCAGGAGGATGCGGTCGTTGTCGAGGGCCTTGCCTGCGTTCTCGCGGAACTTCTCCAGCAGGTCGTCCACCGTCATCCGGCTCCGGGCCTCGCCCTTGACGTCGAAAACGATGCGTCCTGCGTCCATCATGAGGGTGCGGTTGCCCAGCTCCAGCGCCTGATGCATATTGTGCGTGACCATCAGGCAGGTGATCTTCTTCTCGGCCACGATGCTCTTGGTCAGATCCAGCACCTTTTCCGCCGTGGCGGGGTCGAGGGCGGCGGTGTGCTCGTCCAGAAGCAGGAGCTTCGGGGTGACGAGGGTGGCCATCAGCAGGGTCAGCGCCTGACGCTGACCGCCCGACAGCAGACCCACCGGCTGTTTCATCCGGTCTTCGAGGCCCATGTCCAGCAGGGCCAGCTTTTCGCGGAAGATCTCCTTGTCTTTGCGGGAGATGCGGGAGAAGATGGCGTTGGGGGCAGTTCCGGCGCGAAGATAGGCCAGCGCCAGATTCTCCTCGATGGTCATGTTGGGGGCTGTGCCCTTGAGGGGGTCTTGGAACAGGTGGCCGATGACCCGGCTGCGCTGGTATTCCGGCGTAAAGGTGATGTCCTCATCGCCCAGTGTGATGCTGCCCTCGTCGGCGATGAAACCGCCGGTGATGGCGTTGAAGAGGGTGGATTTGCCCGCGCCGTTGGAGCCGACGATGGTGGCGAAGTCTCCCGCCTCCATCGTCAGGCTGACACCGTTCAGGGCGATCTTTTCGTTGACAGTGCCGGGGTTGAAGGTCTTGTGCAGACCGCGAAGCTCAAGCATCTCCATCTCACACACCCTCCTTCCGGGTCCGGGCCGCACTGCGGCGCTTCTCAAAGGCGATTTTTTCTTTGATCGCAGGCATCGAGATGGCCACAGCCACGATGATGGCGCTTACCAGCTTCATCGCAGCCGCCGGGACATTGAAGCGGAGGGCCACCGCCACGATGAAGCGGTAGAGGCAGCTGCCGAAGACGACGCCCAGCACCCGGCGCACCATCGTCCGCCTGCCCACCAGCGTTTCGCCAATGATGAGGGAGGCCAGCGCAATGGTCACCATACCGGTGCCCACGTTGATGTCGCAGCTCTTCTGGTACTGGGCCAGCAGACCGCCGGACAGGGCGGTCAGTGCGCCCGAGATGCACAGGCCTACCGTGATGGTAAAGGCCGGGTTGATGCTGGAAGCCCGCACCATCGCGGCGTTGTCGCCGGTGGCGCGGATGGACAGGCCGAGGCGGGTGCCGAGAAAGCCCACCATCGCGGCCCCGGCCAGTGCGATGACCGCCGCCGCCAGCACCAGCTTATACCAGCCGCCCGTAAAGCTCAGGGCGCGCTTGGCGATGGAAAAGACCGTCTCGGTCTTGACCAGCGACATGGTGGAGGAGAAGCCCATCACCGCGAGGTTGATCGTATACAGGCCGGTGTTGACGATGATGCCGGCCATGATGCTCTCGACCCCGAGCCGGGTCTGCAAAAAAGCCGTAACGAAGCCGGAGCACACGCCAGCCGCCATCGCCGCCAGCAAGGCGAGGAAGGGGTGGCCGGTCAGCGCCACCTGACAGGCGACGGCGCAGCCAAGGGTGAAGCAGCCGTCGGTGGACAGGTCCGCGATATTCAGGATGGAATAGCTCAGAAACAGGGCCAGCGCAACGAGGGCGTAGATGCAGCCCAGCTCGAGCGCGGTCTGGATGACGTTGAGCGAAAAGATACTCGCCAGCATGGTGTGCTCCTTTAACAGTTAATGTACAGTTCAGCCAAAGTTCTCCGCCGTGGTCACTTCCACGACCTCGGTGCAGTAGGGCGCGAAGGCCTTTTTCACGGTGTCGAGGTCGAGGCCCAGAGCCTTGCAGGTCTCGGTGTTGATGGTAGCGATGCCGTTGTCGAAGGTCTGGAAGGGCAGGTCTGCGGGGGTCTTGCCGTCGCAGAGCAGCTCCACCACCATATCGGCCGTGGCCTCGCCCAGCTGGACGTAATCGACGCCGTAGCCCACGAATGCGCCGTTCAGTGCGAAGCTGTCCGCGCCGGTGTAGTGCTGGACGCCTGCCTCGATGAAGGTCTCGTAGATGGACAGCTCCGCGGTCATGACGGTATTGTCGGTGGGGGTAAAGACGGCCTTGACACCGGCAGCGATGAGGGCCTCGGCGGCCATCTGCACCTCGGCGGTGGTGGTGCCGTTCTTTTCGATGTACTTGATGCCCTTGCCGTCGCAGAAGGCCTTGGCGTCGGCGATGGCCTGAGTGGAGGCATCCTGACTCAGGTCGTACAGCAGGCCGATGGTGTCGATGTCGGGGTTGACAGCCAGAATGAGGTTCATGATGGCGTCCGTGTTCAGGGCGTCGGAGGTGCCGGTGATGTTCGGCTCGGTGTCGAAGCCGGCGGCGGCGGGGTCGGTAACGGCAGAGTAGACCACGGGGATGTCGGTGTCCTCCACTGCGGCCAGCATGGTGGCGGCGGTGGGAGTGGCCACAGCCACGATGACGTCTACCCCATCGGCCACGAGGTCGGCGCCGATCTGGTTCAGGTTGGTCTGGTCGGCCTGTGCGTTGGCGTAATAGTCGGCGTAGTCGAAGATGACGCCCTTCTCCTTGGCCACCTCGTCCAGACGGCTCTCCACCGACTCGACGATCTGGTTCAGGGAGGCGTGGTCCACATAGTTGACGATGCCGACCTTAAAGGTCTGCCCTGCCTCGCTGGCGGCAGAAGAAGAAGCTGCTGCGCTGGAGGCGGTGCCGGACGCAGTGCCCGAGGCCGAAGAGCCGCAGCCGGTCAGGCCCAGAGCCGAAACCGTGGCGGCGGCCATTGCCACCTTCAGAAAACTGCGGCGGGAGATCATGTTCATGGTTTTCATAGCGGTTGCTCCTTCCTTGGAGCGGGCGGCATATAAAATAAAAACCCGCTCCACCTGCGGGACGGGCTTTTGTTCTCGTATGACAAAACGACCCTGTCCCTGTGTGTTCATCCACAAGGACAGAGTCGAGAAATTCGAATCTGCGGTGCCACCTTGCTTGCTTTGCCCGTCTTCCCTCGGAAGCTGCAAAGCCCCTCACGGAGAGCCAACACTCCCCTGCCCTGTAACGGAGGCTTCCGTCCCAAGCTACTAGAGGCTCCGCCTCATTTGCCCGGCCCTCGGCGGCCCACGAATCTCTGCCCCGCTCTCACCCGTTTTCACTGTCCGAGTTCACTGAAGATGCGCTGTGCAGGTTCTCTTCCGCCTCATCGGTTTGATTGCATTATACACTTTATCCGTGTAAAGTCAAGAGGAAATCTCAAATTTTCCGTCATATCTTTTCACGCTGTGTCACTCCATGTTGAGCCTGTTTCGCATCAGCCAGACCGTCAGCCCGAACCAGAACACCCCGAACGCTGCCGCGATGCCCAGCGTGAGGGCCGCGCAGCCCATGAAGCCCTGCGCAGAGAGGGTGGTCTGGATGCTGCCAGCATCACCCACGACGGTATAGAGGGCCGTCTCATAGACTCTGGCACCCACACGCAGCAGCTTTTCGATCCAGCCCTGAACGTACTGCATCCCGAAAAAGCTCAGGATACCCGCCAGCGCAGGATGGCTCTTGAACTGATGGCCCACCATGCAGGCGGCGTAGATGCAGGCGATGGCGCTGACCATCCGCACGAAGCAGACGAGGCCGCTGAAGAGCATCATCTCCCAGAACGCCATGTCGTACCGCGCAAATGCCTCCCGGAGCTGCGACAGCATCCACGGCAGCTGGTCGAGCAGGTCTATCTCCGCCATCATCAGGATGGCCAGAATGCCGAAGGAGAGGCCCGCCGCAAAGATGCTGCATACGCTCCACACCGTGCCCGAGATGAGCTTTGCACCCACGAGCTGAGCCTCCGTCACCGGCAGGGTATGCATCAGATAGCCCTCCCGGCCCAGCAGGTTGGAGTAAAACCGCCGTACAATGGTCATGACGGTGACGACTGCCGTGCCGATGAGGACCGCCGTGTACGCAAGACTCAGCAGGCCCACGGCGGTAGAATAGGCGTCGCTGTTTGTGCCGTTCCAGCCCCGGATCGAGGCGCCAAACAGCACCGACACCGCCAGCAGAGCCAGATACAGCCCGCCGTAGGTGCGGGCCGTGGCCCGGAACTCATGTTTCAGTAATTTTTTCAGCATTTGAATACCTCCCGGAAATACGCATCCACGCTCATGCCCTCAGTCTCACGGAGTTCCTCCACCGACCGATGGGCGAAGACTTTTCCGTTTTTCAGGAACACCGCCTCGTCCAGCACCGGTTCCACATCCTCGATGAGGTGAGTGGAGAGGATGACCGAGGCATCCCGGCTGTAGTTGGTGAGGATGGTGTTCAGGATGTAATCCCGTGCCGCCGGGTCCACGCCGCCGATGGGTTCATCCAGCAGATAGAGCCGGGCGTTCCGGCTCATGGCGAGGATGAGCTGGACCTTCTCCTTGTTTCCCTTCGAGAGGCTCTTGAGGATGGCTTTGGGCGAAAGCTCCAGCTTTTCCAGCATCTCACTGGCCTTTGCGGTGTCGAAGTCGGCGTAAAAATCCCGGAACATCTCCACCAGCTGCTCCACCCGCATCCAGTCGGGCAGCCACTGGGCGTCCGGCAGATAGGAGACGATGGCCTTGGTATCCGGGCCGGGAGCCATGCCCGCCACTTTGATGCTTCCCGCCGTGGGCTGCAAAAGGCCGTTCGCCAGCTTGATGAGGGTGGTCTTGCCGCTGCCGTTGGGGCCGAGCAGGCCCACGATGCGGCCAAAGCCAATGTGCATGTCGATGCTGTCGAGGGCGTTCGTCCCCTTCTGGTAGGATTTCGTCAGTCCCTCACAGGTCAGAAGTTCGCTCATTCCGTTCACTCTCCTTTGTTTCCCAGCCCGTTACCAGCGCGGCGGCCTGTGCCGGGCCGTAGCCGATGCCGCGCATTTTCTCCAGATATTCAGCGGTCACAGCCCGGGCCATCTCGTCCCGCAGCTTTTCCAATAAAGCGGTGTCCTCAGTGACGAAGCGGCCCGTTGTCCGCTCGGTGCGGACGAGGCCCTCCGCTTCCAGCTGGGCCAGCGCCCGCTGCATGGTGTTGGGGTTGACCCCCGCTGCCGCCGCCAGATCACGCACCGAGTCCAGATGCCCGCCGGGCGGATAGACCCCCGCCAGTATCTTTGCCTTGAGACGTTCCACGATCTGCGCATAAATGGGGCGGCTCGTGTCGAATCGTTCTCCCATCCTCTCATCTCCTTGTGTTGCTGTGTTAAGCGCTTAATACAATAATACTCGTTTTGGCTTTTTTGTCAAGAGGGAATTTCCAATCTCTGCAAAATATGCTATACTATCTCTTGTATGCTACAGGAAAAAGCGCAGGAGCACAGAAAACTATGAAAGCGACCATCATCATCCCCAACATCAACGGCAAAGGCTGGCTCAAAGACTCCATCGAGTCGGTCTACGCCCAGACCGAGCAGGATTTCGAACTCATCGTGGTGGACAACGGCTCCACCGACGAGAGCCTCGAGCAGGCCCGCAGCTATTGCAGTCGGCCCAACTTCACCCTCATCGAGAACGGCTGCAACACCGGCTTCTCCCATGCCGTGAATCAGGGCATTGCCCGGGCGAAGAGCGAGTTCGTGGTACTGTTCAACAACGATGCCTTTGCCGAGCCTCAGTGGCTGGCCGAGCTGCTCCGCGCCGCCGAGAGCGACGAGAAGATCTTTGCCGTCCAGAGCCTTATGATCCGCCACTTCGACCGGGAGCTGGCCGACGACGCCGGCGACTACGTCACATGGATGGGCTTTGCCTGCAAGACCGGCGACGGACGCCGGGCCAGCCGGTACACCAGACAGAAGCGCATCTTCTCGGCCTGCGGCGGCGCGGCCCTCTACCGCAAGAGCATCCTCGACGAGATCGGCGTCTTTGATGAAAATTTCTTCGCCTACTTCGAGGACGTAGACCTCAGTTGGCGGGCCAACAACGCGGGCTACAAAAACATCCTCTGCCCCACAGCCAAGTGCTACCACATCTGCGGGGCCAGCACCGGCGCGGTGCGGTACAACGCCTTCAAAAGCCAGCAGAGCGGTCGGAACAGCATCCTCCTCCCCCTCAAAAACGAGCCTCTTCTGATGCTCCTCCTCAACTTCATCCCGCTGGCGCTGGGCTATCTGCTCAAGTGCTACAAGTTCCACAAGCAGGGCTTCGGCGAAGCATGGGACAAGGGGATGCACGAGGCCTTCGACCTGCTCCGAAGCGGTCGCTTCGGCAAGCGCCCCTTCCGCCTGCGTGACCTGCCCAACTACATCCTCATGGAACTGTGGATGATCTGGAACATGGTACCCTATCTGTGGTACCGGCTGGTGGTCGTGAGATTTGATCTGAAATAACAATAAGCCCGCCCCACTGTGAAAGCCACAGCAGGGGCGGGCTTACTCATACAAACTGGAATTTATCTAACTTTTCCTTGAAAGCCTAAATTCTTCAAAGCATCTTCTCCAAACTTTGCAAAGTCACCTTCTGCACCAAAAGAAAAGAAAGCTTCTTTACCACCAGTGGCAATAATATCTGCACTCTGATACCCCTGATACTCGGATAACATAATTACTAAACTGGCATAACTTCCTGTTCGTAAAAACCAGTTTTCAAAAATTAATAGTAGTGTTTTGGTGTCTCCCAATTCACGTATAATTTCGTCTTTGAATTCCACATCGGAGAACTTACGTTTATCAAATTCTTCTTTGATTTTATTTTTGATTTCATCTAATTCATATCGTTTTTTAGCATACATTTCGACTTTCTTGCTTGCCATTGAAAACGCTCCTTTCAAATTCCGATTTGTTGAACCAAGCCGAGTATACCACACGTTCCAACAAAAGAATACTTCTGTACACAAAAATCCCATGTCCGATACCGTATGGTACAGACATGGGATTTTCTTCTGCGTCTTTACGCCGCCGGGCTGGCTGCGCTCTCGGCCTGCGGCTCGGTTTCGGCACCGGCCTCCGCAGAGGCCGCTGCGGAGCTTGCCGGGGCCTCGCCGCCGGTAGCGAGGATGGCATCCTCCACCTCGCTGTCCGCCATCGGTGCGGGCTGGCTGGCGGCAGATGCTGCCGTCTGCTCCGGCTTCGTCTCGCTCTCGGTCAGGCCGGTGAGATACCAGCTGCCGCTCTGACGGCTGAAGAGGTAGTCCATATACTTGGTCGGCGTGTCCGAATTTGTGACGAGGATGCTGTCGTCCGCGTTCTGGGTGGGGATATAGCCCACGGTGACGTGGAGAAGGCCGCCCTTTTTGAACAGCTTGGTGACGGTGGCACGGTAGCTGCCCACGCCGCCGGTGATGGGGATCTTGTAGCACTGGGTGGCGTCGTCGAACTCGATGGTCATATCCTCCATCTCGAACGTCTTATGAGTCATGCGGAAGCTGGGGCCTACGAGCTTTGCAAGGTAGGCGTCCACGTCCACCGACGGGATGAGCAGCTGCTCGGTATCGGGGTCGGTGTTATAGCCCTCGAAGCCGCCCTGCGTCTCCTGAATGCTGTACACGCAGCCCCAGACTGCGGCTTCGCGGAGGGTCAGGTCGTCGATGTTCTCGATGCCGTCGAAGGGCACCGGGTCGAACAGCACAAGGCCCTCCAGCTTATCTTCGTATTCCTGCCGCTGGGCGGTGTCGTCGAACAGCTTTGCCACAGCGCTCACACCTGCGTGCAGCACCGTCAGCGTGCCGATGAGCACCAGCACGGCGATGAGCAGCCCGAGGGCCTGACGGCCACGGCGGCGGTGAAGCCGGGCGTGTTCTTCCGGGGTCATTTCCATCTTCATATGATTATCGTCTCCTGCGTTATTGCACTTTTCAGATAGAAACAGTATACCACATTCCCGGGCAGGGTGCAAAACCCCGCCGGTGTTATTTTGGTGAAACTGCCTCAGAAGCTGTTTTTATAGCCAGAGTGTGCCAGATGGGCGAAGCTTTTCGCCGGCAGACAAGGCGATTTTCCGCAGCAATCCTTGGCGGATTGCAAGGGAAAACAACGCAGTATGCCAACGAAAAGACCGCCCAGATGGTGCGCAATGGTTATGAAAACAGCTTCTCAATCCCAGCTTTTCCAGACATCGGGCTGGTAGCCCACGGTGGCCTGACGGCCATTGCGGACGATGGGGGTGCGGAACAGCTGCTGGTTCTCAAAGAGCTTGTCTTCCTTCTGCCAGTCCACCAGCGCGTCCAGCAGCGCCAGCGTCTGCTTGTCCTTGGCGTTGGGGTCTACCAGCGCCTGCCAGCCTCCCAGTGCCCGGGACACATTCTCGAACTCGCCCCGGCTCATCTCTTTTTCTTTCAGGTCGATCATCTGGAATTTGATGCCGCGCTCCTTGAAATAGCGCTGCGCCTTTTTGGTATCGAAGCACTTGGTGGTGCCGAAAATCTGGATGTTCATGGTCTTACCCTCCTGTTGATTCTGTTCTATTGTAGCATATCTGCACCCGAAAGCCTATACCTGCGCGCATATTTTGCCCCCGCCCGGCCCAAACTGCTTTCAACACGCTCTGCGTGAACGTATGGGAGGTGCTTTTTATGAAAGCTTTCGTAGACCCTGAACTCTGCATCGGCTGCACCCAGTGCGCCGGGCTTTGCCCCGGCGTGTACCAGATGGAGGGCACGCTGGCCGTCGCCATCCCCGGCGACATCCCGCCCGACGAAGTCCCGCTGGCCGTAGACGCCGCCAACGCCTGCCCCGTGGGGGCGATAAGGGTGGAATAAAGCAGCTATATCAAAGGGACTGCTGGACTAAACCTCTCAGTCTCGCTTCGCTCGACAGCTCCCCTACCGAGGGGAGCCTCTGGCGAAGAGAGAAAGCCCTGCGCCATGCCAAAGCCTCCCCTCGATAGGGGAGGTGGCACGGCGTCAGCCGTGACGGAGAGGTTTATTCCGCAGTCTCTTTTTTCTTTGCGCCGTTCGTGCTATACTATAAGATGTGAAATTATGGAATGGAGGACCACAAGCTATGCGTTTACTGGTCATCGACGGCAACAGCATCGCCAACCGTGCCTTTTACGGCATCAAGCTGCTGACCACCAAGGACGGCCGCTACACCAACGCCATTTTCGGCTTTCTGAATATCCTGCTCTCCCTGCTCAAGGAATGTGAACCCGACGAGGTGGCCGTGGCCTTCGACCTCAAGGCCCCCACCTTCCGCCACAAAATGTACGACGGCTACAAGGCCACCCGCCACAAGATGCCCGACGAGCTGGCTGCACAGATGCCGGTGCTGAAAGAGCTTCTGGCTGCGCTGGGCTACCGCGAGGTGACGGTGGAGGGCTGGGAGGCCGACGACATCCTCGGCACCCTGTCCGCCGCCTGCGCTGCCCGCAGCGACGACTGCTTCCTCGCCACCGGAGACCGGGACAGCCTGCAGCTGGTCAGCGACACCACCACCGTCCTGCTGGCTACCACTGCCATGGGCCGCAGCAAGACCGTCACCATGGACGTGGAGGCCGTGAAGGAGAAATACGGCGTCTCCCCCCGCCAGCTCATCGACATCAAGAGCCTGATGGGCGACGCCTCCGACAACATCCCGGGCGTCAAGGGCATCGGCGAGAAGAGCGCCGTCACCCTCATCCAGAAATACGGCAGCCTCGCAGGGGTCTACGCCCACCTCGACGACACCGCCGACAAGACCATCAAGCCCAAGCAGCGGGAGCATCTGGCCGAGGACCGGGCGATGGCTGAGCTGAGCTACACGCTGGGCACCATCCGCACCGACGCCCCCATCGACACCGCCGAGGGTGCGTATGTCGTGGGTGAGGGCAACAAGGCCGAGGCCGTCCGGCTGATGCAGGAGCTGGAGCTGCACTCCCTCATCACCCGCTTCGGCCTCAGCGACGTCGCGCCTGCTGCCGACCCGGCCAAGGCCAGCGCCGGGCCGCTGCCGGAGGCCGGGATCGCCGCTCTGCCCGCAGAGCCGAAGGGCCATTACCTCGTGGCGGCCCGGCCTGCCGTCATGGGAAAGCAGGGCACCCGCATCGTGGAGCTGCAGCCCGCCGCATGGTATGCCGTGCAGGACAGGATCGTCTTCCCGCTGGAAGCCGACGACCTCCTCCGCCTGCTGGACAACGCGGACGTCACCCTCGACGTCTTCGACAGCGCCCCTCTCTACGCCCGTGCGATGGCGGCGGGCGGCTGGGGCAGCAGCATCGTCTGGGACGGCAAGCTGGCGGCGTATCTGCTGGACGCTTCGGCCTCGAAGTACAACCTCTCCGAGCTGATCATCCGCTACCGCGCCGACGCTGCCTTCACCTGTGAGGCATGGCCGGACGCCGGTGCTCTGGCCGACCTCTTCGCCAAGATGAAGGCGGAGATCACCGCGCTGGGCGAGGACGCGCTCTACAACGACATCGAGTTCCCGCTGGCACAGGTGCTGGCCGACATGACCCGCATCGGCATCCTCGTGGACCGGGAGGGCATCGAGAAGTTCGGCGTGAAAATGCGGGCCGAGCTGGAAAACGTCCTCACCCGCATCCATATGGAGACAGGCAGCGCCAGCTTCAACCCCAACAGCCCCAAGCAGCTGGGCGAGATGCTCTTCGACACCATGGGCCTGCCCCACGGCAAGAAGACCCAGCGCGGCTGGTCCACCGACGCCGAGACTCTGGAGTCCCTGCGGGACTACCCGCTGGTGGAGGACATTTTGCAGTACCGCGCCTACCAGAAGCTCAACTCCACCTATGTCGAGGGTCTTCTGAAGGTCATCGCGGAGGATGGGCGCATCCACACCCGCTTCAACCAGACCGAAGCCCGCACCGGACGCCTCTCCTCCGACAACCCCAACCTGCAGAACATCCCCATCCGCACCGAGCTGGGCAGCCAGCTCCGCGCCTACTTTGTGGCGCGGCCCGGCTGCGTGCTGGTGGACGCCGATTACAGCCAGATCGAGCTGCGCATCCTCGCCCACGTCACCGGCGACGAGCATATGCAGCAGGCCTTCCTGACCGGCGAGGACATCCACCGCAGCACCGCCGCGAAGATCTACAACCTGCCCCTCGAGCAGGTCACGCCCCGTCTCCGCTCCTCTGCCAAAGCCATCAACTTCGGCATCATGTACGGCAAGGGCGCTTACAGCCTCTCGAAGGACATCGGCGTCAGCGTCAAGGAGGCCGACGCCTTCCTGAAAAACTATCTGGCCACTTTCCCGAAGGTGAGCGGCTATATGGACAAGACCATCTCCGACGCCCGGGCCTGCGGCTATGTGTCCACCCTCTTCGGACGCCGCCGCTCCCTGCCCGAGCTGACCAGCAACAACCACAACATCCGGGCCAGCGGCGAGCGGATGGCCCGCAATACCCCCATTCAGGGCACTGCCGCCGACGTCATCAAGCTGGCGATGGTGCGGGTCTGGCGGCGTCTGCGGGACGAGAAGATGGAGAGCCGCCTCATCCTGACCGTCCACGACGAACTCATCGTGGAGGCCCCGGAGGCGGAGGCCGCAAAGGCCGCTTCTATCTTACAAGAAGAGATGGAAGGCTGTGTCAATTACGCTGTGCCCCTGAGCACCGAGGTGCATCAGGGCAAAAACTGGCTGGAGGCCCACTAAGACCATGATCATTCTAGGAATCGAATCCACCTGCGACGAGACCGCCGCATCTCTGGTGGAGGATGGCCGGCATCTGCTGAGCAACGTCATCTCCACCAGCGTCAAGGAACAGGCGCTTTATGGCGGCGTCGTGCCCGAGATCGCCAGCCGCCGCCACTGCGAGTTCATCAGCGCCACCGTCAAAAAGGCCCTGCTGGACGCCGGAAAGACCATCGACGACGTGGACGCCGTGGCTGTCACCTTCGCGCCCGGACTCATCGGCGCGGTGCTGGTGGGCGTCAACTTCGCCAAGGGCCTCGCCTACTCGGCGGGCAAGCCGCTGGTGCCGGTCCACCACCTGCGGGGCCACATCGCGGCCCTTTACCTCACCCACCCCGAGCTGAAGCCGCCCTTTCTCTGCCTCGTGGCATCCGGCGGACACAGCCACATCGTGGAGGTACAGGACTACACCCACTACCACATCCTCGGCCACACGGTGGACGATGCCGCCGGTGAGGCCTTCGACAAGGTGGCCCGGACGCTGGGCCTGCCCTATCCCGGCGGCCCCAGCGTCGCCAACGCCGCCAAGACCGGAGACCCGAAGGCCTACCGCCTGCCCGTCCCCCACGTCGAGGGCCGATACAACGTCAGCTTCTCCGGCCTCAAGACCGCTGTGCTGAACGAGGTGAATCAGGCCCAGATGAAGGGCACTGAGATCCATGTGCCCGACCTTGCGGCCAGCTTTCAGGAGCGCATCGCAGGCATCCTCGCCGAAAAGCTCCTCCTCGCCGCCGCCGACACCGGCGCAAAGCAGGTCTGCCTCGCGGGCGGCGTCGCAGCCAATGGCCGTCTGCGCCAGCTGGTCAACGACGGTGCCCAGAAGCTGGGCGCAAAGGTCTATCTGCCTGAGCTGAAGTTCTGCGGCGACAACGGCGCCATGATCGCGGCGCAGGGGTATTACCAGTACATCGCAGGCCATACCGCCGGGCTGGAGCTGAACGGCCTGCCCACGCTGCCCATTGATTACGAATAAGGTATAACGAAAAAAGGAGCCTCGCGGCTCCTTTTTCTTATGCATTCTCTGACACCGCATCCCGTCCGAAGTAAAGCTCCACTTCGCCGATCTTCTTTTTCCGCAACAGGAACGCTGTGGGGATGAGATAGACCGCCACCGACGCCAGCATGGTGATGTCGTAGGTGCTGATGCTGTCGGCCACCGACTGGGTGCCGTACAAGCCGCCCACCAGCATGGAGGTGATGTCCATTGCGGCGTGGATGAACACCGTCACCCAGATGTTGCCGGTGCGGAAATAGACTGCCGCCAGCAGGGTGCCCAGCGATGCCGCAAAGACACACTGCATCAGAACGCCCAGCGGCGCGCTGCCGGTGAGGTTGGTCAGGTGGGCCGCGCCGAAGTACAGGCCCGACAGCAGACAGGCTTTCCAGACGCCGCCCCGGCTGGTGCCGAAGTGCTCGAGCAGGGTCTGGGCGATGACCCCCCGGAACAGAAACTCTTCGGCCACGCCCACGCTGGTCATGCCCAGCAGGAACCACACGATGCGCCACGCGGGCAGCATATCGCCCTCCGGGCGGCCGAACAGCAGGGTGTTATAGGCGTTGTAGCTGATGAGTGCGATGGGGTACAGGCCCACCAGCAGACCGTTGAAGAAGCCGCTGCCCCGGCGGCGGAGCAGGCCGATCTTCCCGGTGCGGGCCAGAAGGAAGCAGGCCGTCAGGATGCCCGCCGCCTCCTGCAGGGTCGTCAGCAGATAGTCGTCGGCCATCTCGAGGTCGCGCAGGACGAATAAGATCCCCAGAAGCGACACCATCGACGCCACGAACAGCATCCCCAGAAACAGCACCTCGGCCCCGAGGCAGTAGAGCATCGGGTGGGCGCTGCGCAGACGTTTGAGCATAGAAAGACCTCCCTGTGTCGTAGTGGTACTATTCTACCATATTTTCAGGGAAAGAGATAGAGAAACCTAAAAATCCCACTGGGCTGATTGCTTGCCTTGCTGCACCGCCTGCGAGTTGCGCTTGCCGCTTTTTCCGCAGCCCCTTGGCGGGGCTTTGAAAAAACGGAGCGCTGCCCCAGCCTCGCCTCTCTGTTTCCGCCGCAGGCGGCGGTCGGCTCCGCTGCTGTTCAAATCCCGCGCTCGACTAAATAAAAAATCCAGTACACAAATGTGTACTGGATTTTTTAAGTCGGAGCAGCGGGATTTGAACCCACGGCCTCCTCGTCCCGAACGAGGCGCGCTACCAACTGCGCTATGCCCCGAAAATACCGCAACCCAACGGGCTGCGGTCTGGTTGGGGATGAGAGAATCGAACTCCCACAAGTAGAGTCAGAGTCTACCGCACTACCACTATGCAAATCCCCACTATTTGGTTCCGCCCTCAGCACCGAAGCGCTGCTGACGAGGAATATTATACAGCCTCTTCTCCCATTTGTCAACCACTTTTTTGATTTTTTTGCTCATGTTTTTTCGCCCCCGCCCGCCCCGGCGTTTTCACAGCTTTTTTCGGCCCCGCCTCTTGACACCTGCCCCCTTTGGGAATACTCTTATAGTATCATTTACCTGCTCCTGAAATCGGAAGAAACGAGGGTTATTCAATATGAAAAAACGTGTTGGCATCCTGACCTCCGGCGGCGACTGTCCCGGCCTGAACGCCACCATCCGCGGCGTGGCAAAGGCCCTGTATGCACGGTTCGGCGATAACGTCGAGATCGTGGGCATCCTCAACGGCTACCACGGCCTCATCACCGGCGATTACAAGGAGATGACGGAGGACGATTTCCGCGGCATCCTGACGCTGGGCGGCACCATCCTCGGCACCAAGCGCACCCCCTTCAAGCTCATGCGCGTGGTGGAAGAGGACAAGATCGACAAGGTCGCCGCCATGAAAAAGACCTATAAGGACGCCAAGCTCGACTGCCTGCTCTGCCTCGGCGGCAACGGCACCCACAAGACGGCCAACCTCCTCGCGCAGGAGGGCCTGAACATCATCGGCCTGCCCAAGACCATCGACAACGACATCTACGGCACCGACGTCACCTTCGGCTTCCACACCGCCGTGGACATCGCCACCGAGGTCATCGACCGCATCCACACCACCGCCGGCAGCCACAGCCGCGTCATGTGCATCGAGATCATGGGCAACAAGGCCGGCTGGCTGACCCTCTACTCCGGCATCGCCGGCGGCGCGGACATCATCCTGCTGCCCGAGATGCCCTATGACATCGACCGCGTCTGCAGCGCGGTCGAGCGCCGCGCCCGCAAGGGTTCCAACTTCTCCATCATCGCCGTGGCCGAGGGTGCCATCAACACCGAAGAGGCCGGTATGAAGCGGAAGGAGTGGATGGCCAAGCGCACGGAGGCCGGTTACGGTGCCACCGCCACCAACCGCATCGCCGCCGCCGTCCAGAAGAAGACCGGAATGGAGACCCGCGTCTGCATCCCGGGCCATATGCAGCGCGGCGGCAGCCCCAGCGCCTACGACCGCGTGCTGGCCACCCAGTTCGGCAGCTATGCCGCCAAGCTGGTGGAGATGGAGCGCTACGGCGTCACCGTCGCCATGGTCAACAACCGCGTCATCGCCAACCGCCTCGAGGACATCGCCGGCAAGACCCGCAACGTCCCCGAAGGCTGCGAGCTGCTCACCGTCGCCCGCCGGATGGGCGTGAGCCTCGGCTGAGTCCCACATTCCAGCGGTTCGGATCACTTTTCTAATGCACCGTAAAACAGTGCCATACAAAAAAGAGCGCCCCGTACGGATGCGGGGCGCTCTTTTTGCGTCGAAGGAAATTTACAAAAGTTTATTTATTCTTGTACATTTCCTCGTAGTATTTCTGGTAGTTGCCGCTGGTGATGTGCTCCATCCACTCCTCGTGGTCGAGGTACCAGTCGATGGTCAGGACGATGCCCTTCTCGAAGGGAGTCTCGGGGTACCAGCCCAGATCGTTCTTGATCTTGGTGGGGTCGATGCCGTAGCGGCGGTCGTGGCCCAGACGGTCGGCGACGTGCTTGATGAGGTCTTCGCTGATGCCGTCGTCCTTGAGGCGGTCGTGGAGCTGCTCGATGATGGTCTTGACGATGAAGATGTTGGGGCGCTCGTTGTGGCCGCCGACGTTGTAGACCTCGCCGACCTTGCCGCCGTTGCAGACCATGTCGATGGCCTTACAGTGGTCCTCAACGTACAGCCAGTCGCGGATCTGCATACCGTCGCCGTAGACGGGCAGCTGCTTGTGGTGCTTGACGTTGTTGATCATCAGCG
>OJRD01000063.1_pt1 | contig 97868 bp, 90 predicted proteins | sample 1599051 | NCBI WGS metagenome assembly OJRD01 (sample SAMN03922523, study PRJEB24848) | human gut metagenome | isolation source: stool sample | host: Homo sapiens | place: Germany | collected 2010-02 | reverse complement strand
CTCACGGCCTCTTGAACCCCATTCAAGCGCGCTACCAAAACTGCGCTACACCCGGATATTTGTTGTGGCTCATCGCTCACAGCTCCATTAGTATACCCGTTGCAGGCCGTTTTGTCAAGCACTTTTTGCAATTTTCTTCAATTTTTTCTGGATTTTTCGCTCATGCTTCGGAAGCATTCGATGCTGCGTCCATTTCTCCGCCTGACGCAGCCAGTGCCACCGCAAAAACGCTGTGTGCGCCTGCATCCAAGAGGGCCTGCGCACAGGCTGCGGCTGTCGCGCCGGTAGTGATGACGTCATCCACCAGCAGCACCCGCTTTCCTTCCACAAGCTCCGGCTCCTGCGCACGAAACGCGCCTGCCACATTCACCAGACGTTCCTCCAGCGAAAGCCCGGCCTGATGGCGTCCGGCCCGGGCGCGGCAGAGCGCCTTCGGCAGCAGCGGAAGCCCCAGTGCATGAGACAGCGGTTGGGCCATCCGTTCCGGCACGTTGTAGCCGCGCCGACGGCTGCTGGCAGGCACCGGGATGATGCAGTCATACCCGACTGCAGCGCCCGCCACAGGGCCGGGCACCGGCTCGGCAAAGTGCATCTCGACCTTTGCGCCGAACAGCCGGGCTGTCATCTCTACGCCCAGCTCCACCGCCGTCCAGCTCTCCCCCTCGTATTTGGCGCGGAGGATGGCGTCCCGGACGACGCCCTCATACCGGTAGGGCGCGGCGGCCCCTTCCAGCCTGCCCAGATAGTGGCTGGCCCGGGCCAGCCGCATAGTCGGGCTGCGGCGCAGCTCCTCCAGACGGGGCATACACGCCTCACAGCGCAGCAGCGTCCCCAATACCTCGCGGCAGTAGGGACACCGCCGCGGGAGAAGCAGTTGGCGCACCTGACGGCCCAGCCGTGCGGGGCGGCTGTAATAGCCCGGCATCAATCCTTCTTGACCGCGACGATGATGCGCACCTTCTTGCCGGCGGCGCAGCCGAAGTTGTCGTACCAGCCGGTGAGGTAGTAGTCATCGGAGTTCACCGAGGTGAGCTTGGTGTAGTAATACTGGCCCTTGTACCACAGATAGACCTGCGCGTCGTCGGCCATCTCGAACCGCTCCCCATTGGAGGAGAGGACGCTGGCTGCGCCCACCTTGTCGATCTTCATGGGCATCAGCTGCACCATGTTGCGGACTGAGCCGGTGGTCTCCTGACAGACCGCAATGCCGCCTGCCAGAACCGGATACTTGATGGGGGTGCTCAGGCTGACCTGCTGGCCGCCGACGTAGCCGATGTAGGTCGCGCCGCTGCCGATGAAGTTGAAGATCTGACTGAAGGGCGTGCCCGTGATCTGGGCGATCTGCTGGAAGCCGAGGCTCAGCAGGGCACCGGTATTGCTGGTGAGGCGCTCCCACGCCGTGCTGAGGATGTCGCCGGAGATGACGCCCCAGAGGATCTCGGTGGTGGTGGGCACCATGATGCTCTTCACCTGACTGACGACCGCATCGGTGTCGATGGTGCCGTCGCCCGGCTCAGCCTTGATGGCGCTGAGGAGGGTGCTGTAGTTGGTAGCGACATTTTTCACGTCGTCCAGCACACCGTAATACCACAGGTCACCGGTAACGTCGTTCAGGATGAGCTTATCGATCTGGCCCTGCGGATTGGTGGTGTAGTAGCGGACATCGGAAGCATCTAACTTTACCCCCGATAGGCGGCTGGGACGAACCGTCCCAGCCACACCCCCTGTACTCGTATCCAGTATCTGCACGTCGTCTGCAAGGGCCATATCGCCCAGTGCGGTGGCGTTCTCGTTCACGACGCCATTGACGGAGCACTCCGAGATCTTCTCCACGCTCTCGCCGTCGGCGTTGACCTTCACCTCCACCAGCCAGCCGGTGGGAAAGTTCAGGCTTTTGTCCACATTCACGGTGCGGGCGATGCCATCCGTGCACATGACCTTGACGGTCTGGAGCACATCGGCGCTGTTGTCCTCGTCGATGAGGTTGCGGGAAGCCGACTGCACCACGCCGTAAAAGACCTCATCGGCCTCCTCGCCGGTGACGATGCCTGCGGCCACATTGTTCATACCCAGCAGCAGCGTCACGATCTGGCCCACGCCGCCGCCGTTGAGGGAAGACACCTGCGAAGCGATGGCCGTGCTGCCCAGCGTATAGGAGGTTCCTGCCACCGTGATGGACGTGGGCGCACTGGCCGAGGGCGACACCTCGGTGATGCGGCCTGCGGCGCGGCGGGTGTAGACCCACAGGGTCTTGAGGCTCTCGCTGTAGTAATAGACGTCGTACTTGTTCAGCTCGGCAGAGTCGGACACCTTATCGTTGCGGTAGACGCTGGCGGGCACGAAGGGCAGCACCGTGCTCTCCGAGGCGACAAAGGGACCCTGCAGGCTGCTGAGCAGAACGGTGGAGCCGTCCACCTGACCGTCGCTCACCGTAAAGCCCAGCGTCGTGCCGTAGGCCGAGCCGCTGGCGTTGTTGGCGGTGAGGGCGTTGTAGAGCAGGATGGCGCAGTCCTCGTAGTTCATCGCCTCGCCCTGACGGCGGTCAAGACCGCTGCGCAGGCCGATCTCGCTGGCCTTGTTGAGCTGGGCGTTAGGGAACGCGCCGCTCAGGTCGGTCATCTTATAGCCCATCAGCTTGAGGACGGCAGTGCAGGCTTCTTCCAGCGTGACGGCGTTGTCCGGGCGGAAGCTGCCGTCGGTGTAGCCGTTCATCCAGCCCTGCTGCACTGCGATGCGGACATAGGGTGCCCATGCCGAGGTGCCGGGCAGGTCGGTGTAAAGGGTGCCCACAGCCCCCTGAGAGGAGACGCTCTCCCGGAAGGTGGAGTAGGATGTGAGCATCTTGGCGAATGCGCCGCGGGTCACGGCTGCGTTCAGAGCGCCGGACTGGTCCGCATCCATAGCACCCAGCGTGATGGCAAACTGGACGGCGGTGTTATTGCCCGCAGCCGACGCCGGCGCAGCCAGCATCGACACCGCGATGCTGAGCGCCAGCAGAAATGCGAGAAGACGTTTTTTCATGGTGGTTACTCCTTGTAGAAATCAGCGCGAAGCCTCTCCCTTTGGGAGAGGTGGCGAGCGAATGCGAGACGGAGAGGGCAAGCCGCCTGACCAAGGCAAGCATCCTTGCCCTCTCAGTCACCTTCGGTGACAGCTCTCCCAAAGGGAGAGCCTTTCGCATTCCGGGGAGATCAATCATACCGCAGCGCGTCGATGGGGTTGAGCCGCGCTGCACGCTTTGCGGGCAGATAGCCGAACAGCACACCGATGAACACCGAGATGCCGAAGGCCGCCGCGATGGAGTTGAAGGACGGGCTGACCGTGACGTCCATGCCGTCGGTGAACATGGGAAGCACCTGATTGGCGATGGCCGACACGATATAGCCGAGGATGATGCCCAGCGTGCCGCCGAGAGCCGAAGTGGTGGCTGCCTCGGTGACGAACTGGGCCAGAATGGTTCTTTCCTTCGCGCCCATTGCCTTGCGGATGCCGATCTCACGGGTGCGCTCGGTGACAGACACCAGCATGATGTTCATGATGCCGATGCCGCCCACCAGCAGCGAGATGCTGGCGATGCCGGTGAGGATGACGATGACCATGTTGATCATCTTGTTCATCTCTTCCAGCCACTCGCTGGCGCTGTAGACATAGTAGGCGCTGTCGCTCTTGAAGATGTCATACAGCCCCTGCTCCACCGCAGCCTTGGCCTCGTTGGCCTGACTCTCGTCCACCATGATGGCGGAGTAGGAGTCCGGCGAGCTTTCGTTGGAAAGGCGCATGGCCGTGGTGTAGGGCAGGTAGACGGCATCGTCGTCGCTGCCCTCCTGCTGGTCGGGATTGGAGATCTTAGCCTTCAGCACGCCCACGATGCGGAACTTGTACGCGCCGAGCTTGATGGTCTGGCCCACCGCATTGCCGCCGTAGGCCGTACGGTTGATGTAATCGCCGATGACGCAGATCTGCTTGTTGTCTGCGATGTCCATATACTGGATGTTCCGGCCCTTGGCGAGGGTGTAGCCCTTCGACTCGATGTAGTTCTCATCCACGCCGTACACCGTACCGTAACGGTAGCGCGTCGTGCCCACCTTGGGGGTGTTATCGCTGAAATCCAGCTCCGGTGAGATGGAGGAAAGCAGTTCGGGGTTCTTTTTGACGATGTTGTACAGATCATCCACCGTCGCAGTGCGGGAACCATAGCCCCATATCTGGATGGAGAGGGTGCTGGTGCCCATTGCGGAAAAGCTGTCCCGCATACTTCTGGTCATGCCGTTGCCCAGACCGACGATGACGATGACCGCCATAACGCCGATGATGATGCCCAGCATGGTCAGGAAGGTGCGCAGCTTATTGCTCCAGACGTTTTGCAGCGCCTGGCGGAAAGTCTCAAGGATCATTTGGTTGCCTCCTGTGCCGGTTCGGCGGACATGGTGGGCTGCACGATGGCCTCGGGCGCGTGGGCGTCGCCGTCATACACCACCTGTCCGTCCTCCAGACGGATGATTCGCTCCGCCTGCACGGCGATGGAATTGTCGTGGGTGATGAGCACCACAGTATGGCCCTCTTTATGGAGCTGCTGAAGCATCCCGATGACCTCGCGGCCGGTGTGGGAGTCCAGAGCACCGGTCGGCTCGTCGGCAAGGATGACCGCCGGGTTGCGCACCAGAGCACGGGCGATGGAAACGCGCTGCTGCTGGCCGCCGGAGAGCTGGTTGGGCAGGTTCTTGAGCTTGTCGCCCAGTCCCACCTTTTCCAGCACATCCTTGGCCAGCTTGTGGCGCTCGGCGCGGGAGATGTTGGCGTAGACCAGCGGCACCTCCACGTTTTCCAGAAGGTTCAGCCGGGGCAGAAGGTTGTACTGCTGGAAGATGAAGCCCAGCATCTCGTTGCGGACATCTGCCAGCTCGTCCCGGTTCATCTTGCCCACGTCCCGGCCATTGAGCCGGTAGACGCCGTGGGTAGGCACATCCAGACAGCCGATGATGTTCATGCAGGTGGACTTGCCCGATCCGGACTGGCCCACGATAGCCACGAACTCCCCCTTCTCGATCTTCATCGAGATGTGGTCGGCAGCCTTCACCAGCGTGTCGCCCATCTGATAATACTTACACACCTGATCAAATTCGATAAGAGCGCTCATGGGCCACCTCCTTACCAGATACTGTCGCTGTCGCTGTAATAGTCATCCGACACAGAGCTGGTATCGTAGGCCACCGTGTCGTCCTCCTGCAGACCGCTCTTGATCTGGGTGTAGCTGTCGTCGCTGACGCCGGTCTCGACCTTGACGTAGACATAGCCCTCCGGAGCGTCCATGTCCTCCACAGCGTTGGCCGCGCTGGGCGATTTTTTCGTCACCAGCACATAGCCGCCGCGGATGACAGCGGCGTTGGGCACAACGAGGGCGTTGCGGGCCTCTGCCACGACGATCTCTGCGTTGGCGTTCATGCCGGGGCGCAGGCCGTCGGTCTCATCGATGCGGATGGTGATGGGGTAGGTGGTGGTGCCGCCGCTGGAGCTGCCCTTCATGGACACGCGGGTCACGGTGCCCACATAGGTCTTGTCGGTGACGGCGTCGGCGGTCAGCTGGACCTTCTGGCCCACGGAGAGGGAGCTGATCTGCAGCTCGTCCACGTTGATGACCATTTCCAGATAGTTCAGGTCATAGATGACGCAGAGGGTGCTGCCGGAGGTAAGGGCCTCGCCCTGCTGTGCGTCCTTCTCGATGATGGTGCCGCTGATGGGCGAGGTGATGATGTAGTTGGACATGGTATCCTGTTGGTTCTGCATCGAGATCTCGGCGCTGCGCAGGGTCTCAGAAGCAGACTGGATGGATTCGGTCAGGTCGTCGCCCGACAGCTCGATGAGGATGTCGCCCTTGGTGACGTCGTCGCCCTCCTGCACATTGATGGAGGAGACCGTACCGGCAGCGGGAGCGGTCAGGGTGCGCTCTGCCTGATAGGCAAAGGTCGCGGAGGCGATGGAGCTGACACCGTTGACGTTGGCAGTCGCTGCCTGTGCGGTGGTCAGACCGCCTGCATTGTTGACGCGGATGGTGACGGTGCGCACCAGCAGGTTTCCGGTGCTCAGCTCATCGGTGCCGGTGACGGCGGTGATGGTGCCCTTCAGGCTCTCGAAGGTGCCGTCCAGCACCACGTCGGCGCTCTGCCCCACCGAGAAGTTGGCGGCGTCGGCTGCGGGGAACTGCAGGCTCAGCATCATCTTGGAGCTGTCGCGGATGACCGCCACCTCCTGACCGCTGCTCACCTCGTCACCCTTGGCGACCTTGAGGCTGCTGACGGTGCCGTCCACCTCAGCGTGGACGAACTGGCGGTCTACGGTCTTGTCGTAGCTGCGCTGGGCCTGCTGCAGGGCGATGCTGGCCTTTTCCAGATTGGTGGAAGCGTCCGAGCTGTCGATGGTGTAGAGCACATCGCCCTCCCCCACCTTGTCGCCCTCCTCAATATTGCTGGTGAGGATCTTGCCGTCCACCAGCGACTTGACGGTATAGGTATTGGCCGGGTTCAGGGTGCCGGTGCCGCTCAGGGAGTTGGAGACATCCTGACGGGTGGGGGTCGTCTCGGTGTAGGTCACATCACGGCTCGCAGCGCCCCTGCTGCCGCCGCCCACGACCAGCACGACGGCCACCACCAGCACGACAGCCAGCGGGGCAAGCCATTTCCAGTTTTTCTTGGCGAATGCGGCTGCGCCGGACGAGGTCTTTGCCTCCGACGCCTCCCCAGCGGACTGGTTTGCTGCATCCTTTTTCTTTTTCCAGATCATGCTTTTCCTCCTATGGTAGGCAAACGGGCATACGATCCCCTTTGCACAAAAAATCTGTTATTGGTAGTGTATCGCATTTTGCCGAAATACACAAGCGTCCAAATTTCATTTCACCCATTATTTACAAAATATCCGGTCATTTTTGCGCAAAAAAAGACACCCGCAAAGCTCTTTGCAGAGTCTTGCGGGTGTCTTCATTCCTTTTGACCGGTCAGGATGCTGTGTCGGCCTCGCTCCGCGGAGCCAGCTGCACATACACCCCGGCAGGGACACAGGCCGCCCATGCGCCCTCCTCGCTCAGCCAGCCAAACTGCTCACAGACATGGTCCGGACACTGGCTGTCCTGAAACGCAACCGCGCCGTCTTTCACCTGTAGATGGACGACATAGCCGCCCACCTCGTACAGGTAATCGTAGTCCTTGTCCAGTGGCAGCACCTCGGTGATGCCGTCGCCGAAATCCACGACTGCTTCCAGCGGCTCGGCCTTGCTGCGGGGACGCAGCAGCCAGAACAGCAGGGCTGCGGCCGCCAGAACGACGGCGGCGAAGAGGAGGTTCGCCTTCCAGCTCAGGCGCTTTCCGCCTTTGGCCGGTTCAGGCTGCTTGCGGATGCTCATGCAGCGTAGTCGCTGGCAGCAGCACCGGCGATGCGGCCAAAGACGGTAAAGTCGGCCACAGCGTTGCCGCCCAGACGGTTTGCACCGTGGACGCCGCCAGTCACCTCACCGGCTGCGAACAGGCCCGGGATGACCTCGCCGTTCTCGTTCAGCACCTCGGTGTTGGGGTTGATCTTCAGACCGCCCATGGTGTGGTGGACGCCGGCAGTGACCTTGATGGCATAGTAGGGAGCGGTGTTCAGGGGGTTGGCGAAGCTGGTACGGCCAAAGTCGGGGTCGTTCTTTGCCTCCACATAGCCGTTCCAGTTGTTCATGGTCTCAGCGAGAGCAGCCTCATCGACGCCCATGGCCTTGCCCAGCTCCTCGTAGGTAGCACCGGTGACGGTGTAGCCCTTCTTGATGTAGCCCTGAATGACGCTGGAGTTGTCGACCATCGCCTGATCGACGACCAGCCAGCTGTAGCTGCCGGTCTGAGCGATCTCAGCAGCAGAGACGACGTCGCGGGTGCCGACCTCGTCGATGAAGCGCTTGCCCTCGGCGTTGATGAGGACCGCGCCGTCGCCGCGCAGACCCTCGGTGATGAGGGCAGCGGTGTTGGCCTCAACGGTGGGGTGGATCTGGATCTGGTCCATGTCCACGGTAGCAGCGCCGATGGCCTCTGCCATCTCGATGCCCTGACCCTGGATGCCAGCGGCGTTGGTGGTCATGAAGCCCTTCAGCTCAGGCTTGTACTTGACGACCATATCGAGGTTTGCGCCGAAGCCGCCGGTGGTCAGCACCACAGCCTTGGCGTTCACAGTGACGGTCTCGCCGGTAGAACCGGTGGCCTTGACGCCCACGGCAGCGCCGTTGGCATCGGTCAGGATCTCGTTGGCGGTGGTGTTCAGCAGGATCTGAACGCCAGCCTTCTTACAGTTCTCCTCCAGCAGGGGGATCATGTAGGAACCGACGGAGACGACCTTGCCCTCGTCGTTCACGGGGCGATGGATGCGCTTGACGGATGCGCCGCCGAAGCTGGAGACGTTGTGCAGGGTGATGCCGTGCTCGTCCAGCCAGTCGATTGCGTCAGCAGAGTTTTCGCACAGAGTCTCGACCAGAGCAGGGTCGTTGATGCCCTTGCCGCCGATCATGGTATCCAGCTCCATCAGCTCGACCGAGTCGAAGTAGCCGGTGGGGTTGGCCTGATAGGCAGCCCACTGCTCGGAGACGGTCTTGGCCAGAGCGGTGATGGTCTCGTTGTCAGCATACTTTTCAGCAGCGGTCTTCAGGGTCTTTTCGACACCGGCAGACTCGCCGAACTCGTTCTCGTCCTGATAGACCGTCTTGCCGGCGTTCATGCCGCCGGTAGCGCGCACAGAGTTGCCGCCCACCATAGGCTGGCTCTCGAGGATGACGACGCTCTTGCCCTCACCGGCAGCGGTGATGGCGGCGGTCATGCCTGCGCCGCCTGCACCCACGATGACAACGTCAGCGTCAACGGTGGAGTCCTCGGCCTTGGTCTCGTCGGCCTTGACCTCGATCTTATAGTCGTCAGCGTTCAGGCCGGCGGCAGTCAGAGCAGCGGCTGCTGCCTCCTTGATGGCGTCAGAGGTGATGGTCGCGGTGGACACGCCGTCCACGGCGATGCTGCCGGTCTCAGCGATCTGAGCGGGCAGCTGCTCCAGTGCCAGCGTACCGATGCCGGGGGTCTCATCCTTGCCCTCAGCGATGCAGTCGGTGATCTTGCCGTCTTCCAGCGTCAGGGTAACGGTAACGTCGCCGCCCATGCCCTTGGCAGTGCCGGTGAAATCACCGGACACCCCTGCGGAGGTAGACTTCGTGCCGCAGCCATAGCCGAACAGGCTGACTGCGATGACAGCCGCCATCGCCAGTGCAGACACGCTCTTCTTGATCTGAGCTTTCTTCATGTTTTTCCTTCCTTGTTTGCTTCGTGGTTTGTTGGTGTGAACATATATCAGCATAAAAAGGGGGCTGCCCTTTTACAAGCAGCCCCCTCTGCCGAACTTAGAAAGTGGTTCAGGCGTTGGCCTGTGCAGCAGCGACAGCGCAGGCGACGGTAGCGCCGACCATCGGGTTGTTGCCCATGCCGATGAGGCCCATCATCTCGACGTGTGCAGGCACAGAAGAAGAACCTGCGAACTGAGCATCGCCGTGGACGCGGCCCAGCGAGTCGGTCAGGCCGTAGCTGGCGGGGCCGGCTGCGACGTTATCGGGGTGCAGGGTACGGCCCGTGCCGCCGCCGGAAGCGACGGAGAAGTACTTCTTGCCGTTCTCGTTGGCCCACTTCTTATAGGTGCCGGCGACCAGATGCTGGAAGCGGACGGGGTTGGTGGAGTTGCCGGTGATGGAGCACTGGACGTCCTCCTTCTTCATGATGGCAACGCCCTCCATGACATCGTTTGCGCCGTAGCACTTGACGGCTGCGCGCTCACCCTCGGAGAAGGGGATCTCCTTGACGACCTTCAGGGTCTGGGTGGGGATGTCGTACTCGGTCTGCACATAGGTAAAGCCGTTGATGCGGGAGATGATGTAAGCGGCATCCTTGCCCAGACCGTTCAGGATGACGCGCAGGGGGGTCTTGCGGACCTTGTTTGCGGTGCGGGCGATGCCGATGGCACCCTCAGCAGCGGCGAAGGACTCGTGGCCTGCGAGGAAAGCGAAGCAGGTGGTGTCCTCGCTCAGCAGACGAGCGCCCAGATTGCCGTGGCCCAGACCGACCTGACGCTGCTCAGCGACAGAGCCGGGGATGGTGAAAGCTTCCAGACCTTCGCCGATGGCGGCTGCACACTCGGCAGCATCGGTCAGGCCGCGCTTGACAGCGATGGCGGTACCCAGCGTGTAGGCCCAGACAGCGTTATCAAAGCAGATGGGCTGCACACCGCGGACGATCTTGTCGCAGTCGATGCCCTTAGCGAGGAGCATCTCGTTGCAGGCGTCCAGAGACTCGAGGCCGTTGGCCTTCAGGCATGCCTCGATCTTCGGCATGCGGCGATCCATAGATTCAAAAGTTGCCATGAGTTGTTCCTCCTCTCTTATTCCTCACGCGGGTCGATGTACTTGACAGCGCCCTGATCCTTGCTGAAGCGGCCGTAGGTACCCACGTTCTTCTCGTAAGCCTCGTTGGGGGTCTTGCCGTGACGGATGTCCTCCATCATCTTGCCCAGCTTGACGAACTGATAGCCGATGACCTCATCGTTGGAATCGAGCGCCAGCTTATTGATATAGCCCTCGGTCAGCTCCAGATAGCGGACGCCCTTCTCCTTGGTGGAGAAGATGGTGCCGGTCATAGAGCGCAGGCCCTTGCCCAGGTCGTCCAGACCTGCGCCGATGGGCAGACCGTCCTCAGAGAAAGCAGTCTGGCTGCGGCCGTAGACGATCTGGAGGAACAGCTCGCGCATTGCCACGTTGATGGCGTCGCAGACGAGGTCGGTGTTCAGAGCTTCCAGAATGGTCTTGCCGGGCAGGATCTCGCCTGCCATAGCAGCGGAGTGGGTCATGCCGGAGCAGCCGATGGTCTCCACCAGAGCTTCCTCGATGACGCCGTTCTTGATGTTCAGAGACAGCTTGCAGGTACCCTGCTGAGGTGCACACCAGCCCACACCGTGGGTGTAGCCGCTGATGTCCTTGATCTCATAGGCCTTGACCCATGCGCCCTCCTCGGGGATGGGAGCCGGACCATGCTTAGGACCTTTGGTGATCGGGCACATATTCTGTACTTGCTGCGAATAGGTCATAATCATACTCTCCTTTTGACAAATTGATGTCACACGGCCGGGGCTTCTCTCCCCTGCCGCCTTGCATTGACCGGGCTGCGCCGCTCTCTTTTCAGCGCTCCTCCCGGTACTACCACGCACAATTTTATTATAGAGGACGACGGCGCAATTTGCAAGCTATTTCTGACAAATTTTTCGCAATCTTTTTGTTATTTTCGTTTTTCCTCGAAAGAGCGTTTCTCAGTTCGGCTTCTTCGGGCGCTCTGGCTGCACCGGCGTGACGGCCCAGATACAGGCAAAGCCTGCCGCCGCACCCGCGATGGCGAGGACGTGCCTCCCCGGCCCGAAGCCCCAGAAATTGGCGATAAACGGGAACAAAAGGCTTCCTACACTCTGTCCCAGCGCCAGAAAGCCATAGTTCACCCCGGCGTGGGGCAGGCCGAACAGATCGGTGGAGAGGGCGGGCAGCACTGCCGCCAGCGCCGAGTAGCAGAAGGTCAGCCCTGCGTACACCCCTACGACGGCCCATCCACGGGCTGACCAGAACACCACCGAAAGTCCCAACGACGCGCCGAAGAGGATGAGGTCGGTCGGCCGCCGACCAATTTTGTCGCTGAGCAGGGGCATCAGCAGCCGCCCGGCCGCGCTGCCCACGCTGCCCAGCACCACGGCCCAGAGGGCGGCGCTCTCGTCCAGCCCCCGCTCCATGCCCAGCTTCAGGATGATGGGGCTGAACAGCAGCACCGCCGGGGTGGAAAAGCAGACCGCTCCGGCGCAGAGCCAGTACTGGTGTGTGCCCAGCATCTGCCGGGGCGAGAGGTCGAGGGACGGTGCGGCGTCCCCCTTTCCCTGCCCGCCGGGCCGGGGCTTTTCCGGCGGCGGGTCGGTGAGAAGGGCGCTCCCCGCAAGGCAGACCGGAAGGGTCAGCACCCCCAGCGCCCAGAAGGCCCCTCGTATCCCCTGCACCGGCCCGAAGCCCCGCAGCGCCGTGCGGACGAAGACGGTGAGGAAGGCACCGCTCAGGCCCACCGCGCCCCCGATGACGCCGGTGGCAAGGCCCTTCCGCCCCCGATACCACTTCTGGGCGCAGGACTGGATGGACGGGTAGAGGAAGGCGGTGCCGAGGCCCGCCGGGATGCTGAATACCCCAAAAAAGAAGCTCCCCTTCCCGGCCGGGAGGGCCGCCGCCCCAAAGAATCCGCCGCAGAGCAGCCCCGTCCCCCAGAGAGCCGCAAAGCGAGGCCCTCGCTTGTCCTGCAAAAATCCCCCGATGACGCATCCGACACCGAAGGCCGCGATGAGCACCCCGAACGCATAGCCCGCCCCCTGCTCACTGAGTCCGTATTCCTCCATGACCGGCTTCTGGAACACGCCCCATGCAGCGGGCAGTCCGGTCAGCACCTGTATCGCCGCCCCTGCCGCCAGGATGGCCCAAGGTCTTGTTTTCTGCATTCTTTGCATCACCTCAAAGAATAGTGTGTCCTTTTCGATTGACAAAAAGACAGTATTCTTTATAATTAGAAGGGTATTATATAGCAATTCAACTTTTTAATGCAACAGCAACAGCGTTGAATTGCATATCGCAAATATGCTGTTTGACTGTTGCACTAATTTCTTGACTTGCGATAAAAATCATCTCTCATGTCGCGCTGTCGTGTGTCCTGACCGCAGGGCACTCCCGTTTCTGGTTCAAGTAAGCTTGTGCGTCCCGCGCAGGCCTTGCCGACACGCCAGTGGCTCCCCCTTTGGGGGAGCTGTCGCGTCAGCGACTGAGAGGGCTATAAAGAGAGGACATACACTATGAAAACTCAGGCCTTAAAAGGGATGCGCGACCTTCTACCCAACGAGCAGACCCTGCGCGACTACATTCAGGGCAAGATCCTCGAGACTTACCGCGCATCCGGCTTCGAGCGCATCTCCACCCCCATGCTGGAGGATATGGAGAACCTCGACAAGTCCGACGGCGGCGACAACCTGAACCTCATCTTCAAGGTGCTCAAGCGGGGCGACAAGCTCACCGCTGCCCTGAACTCCGGCGACCCGAAAGAGCTTTCGGATATGGGCCTGCGCTATGACCTGACCCTGCCCCTGAGCCGCTTCTACGCCGCCAACAAGGACAAGCTCCCCCACCCCTTCAAGGTCATCCAGACCGACCGCGTCTTCCGCGCCGAGCGCCCCCAGAAGGGCCGCCTGCGTGAATTCGTCCAGTGCGACATCGACATTCTGGGCGACGAAAGCCCCAACGCCGAGGTCGAGCTGATCGACGTGACCACCCGCGCCCTGCTGGGCATCGGTTTCGACGGCTTCACCGTCAACATCAACGACCGCCGCATCCTCCGCGGGATGCTGGAGAGCATGGGCTTTGCCGCCGACACGCTGGACTCCGTCTGCATCACCTTCGACAAGATGGATAAGATCGGTGCCGACGGCGTCAAGGCCGAACTGCTGGAAAAGCAGCTGCCCGAGAGCGCTGTCAACGCACTGGCCGACTTCATCGCCGCCGGTGAGGTGACGCTGGACGCCGTGGCCTCCCGCTGCGCCGACCCCGCCATCGCCGACGACCTGAAGTATGTCCTCGCCACCGCCAACGCCATGGCCGCGGGCCGCTATCAGGTGGCCTACTGCCCCAGCCTCGTGCGCGGTCAGGGCTACTACACCGGCATGGTCTTCGAGATCACCTGCCCGCAGTTCAGCGGCGCAGTCGCCGGCGGCGGACGCTACGACAACATGGTGGGCAAGTTCCTCGGCACGCAGGTGCCCGCCGTCGGCTTCTCCATCGGCTTCGAGCGGGTCTGCGGCATCCTGCTCGAGCAGGGCTACCAGATCCCCGGCGCAAAGCAGAAGATCGCCCTGCTCTACGGCAGGGACGCCGACTTCACCGCCGTCCTGAGCCGGGCCGCCACCCTCCGCGAGACGTACAACGTCACCGTCCTGCCGCAGGGCAAGAAGCTCGGCAAGCAGCTGGGCCAGCTGGAAGCAGCCGGCTTTGCGGGTGCCGCCTTTATGGACAAGGACGAAGTGAAGATTTTCTGATCATCCCGGATACAGCAAAAGCGGCAGGCCCGACGGTCTGCCGCTTTTTTGTTTTGCTCTTATGCGCCGAAGACGGCGGTATAGTCCGCCTTGAACTTCTCGATGCCCTGATCGGTGAGGGGGTGCTTGGTCATCTGCTCAATGACCTTGTAGGGCACGGTGGCGATGTCCGCACCGGCCAGCGCACACTCGGTGATATGGATGGGGTTGCGGACAGAGGCCGCAATGATCTGCGTATGGATGTCCGGGTAGTTGGCGAAGATCTCGCTGATGGTGCGGACAAGGTCGATGCCCGGCTGACTGATGTCGTCAAGACGGCCAAGGAAGGGGCTGACGTAGGCCGCACCGGCCCGTGCGGCCAGCAGGGCCTGATTGGCCGAGAAGATGAGGGTGCAGTTGGTGGGGATGCCCTTGGCGCTCAGGGCCTTGATGGCCTTGAGGCCCTCCACGGTCATGGGGATCTTGACGACCATGTGCTTGGGGTCGAGGGCATAGATGGCCTCTCCCTCCTTCACCATCGTCTCCGCATCAGTGGTAGTGGCCTTCACCTCGCCGGAGATGGGGCCGTCCACGATGGAGGCGATCTCCGCCAGCGTCTTGGCGTAGTCCTTGTGCTCCTTTGCGATGAGGCTGGGGTTGGTGGTGACGCCCGAAATGACGCCCATATCATTGGCCTTGCGGATCTCGTCCACATTTGCGGTATCGATAAAGAATTTCATACAGGTCCTCCCTTCGTTCTTCGTGAGAACATTTCTGCCCTTATTTTACTACACTTCCGGCAGAGAGAAAAGAGTCCCCTGCAAATTTTACGTCTTCTTTGCGTTGGGGTACACCCGCTCCATCCGGGCATTGTCGAAATGCTCGTCGAGGAAGACGTCCAGCCGGTTTGCCGGGGCGAGACCGCTGGTGCGGGCGTCGTAGCGGGCCAGCGCCAGACCGGAAAGCCCCATGTTCACGGCCATGAACACCGTCAGCACCACCGTCATCCACGGCAGGATGTGCTTTTTGAGCTTTGCCATCAGCTTTGCGATGAGGGGGTAGCCGTACCGAATCCAGACCACCGCCGCGATGCCCCAGAAAAAGCAGTAGAGCAGGTTGACACGACCTCCCAGATTGAACTTGAAGCCGCTGTAATCCCAGAAGATGACACCGAAGAGCAGCTCACCCACGGCGCTGCAAAGATACTCATACGCGCCGCCCAGCACAAAGCCGAAGAGGAAGATGGAGCGGTCGCTCCGCTCCTCGCTGCCCCGCAGCAGGACAGCCGCCATGACCAGCGCCAGCCCCCACACCACGCTGAAGGGTCCCCACACAAGGCTCGAGCGGCTCATCCAGACTCCCGCCGTCACCCGGCAGAAGAGCGTCTCCACCACATCGCCGAGGAACGCGCCGATGACGAAGAGCCAGACGAGGTCGCCGAAGCTCAGGGCCTTCTCGGCCTGCACCGTCGGCTCGGGCCGGACAGCAGTCGGGTAAGCCTTCTGGATACGCTTTTCCACATGGGCGATGAGCCGCCGGCGCAGCTTGTCCGAGTGCTTTTCCAGCTCAAGATTGAACTGTTCCAGCTTCGGGTGGCTGGCGGCGTACTGGTTGACGGCCAGCGCCGTACCCAGCTGGTCGAGGACGGCGATCGTCATCATGACCCAGACGCCCACATGCAGCAGCCACCCCGGCAGAAGGGCGCAGAGGCTCAGCAGCAGGCCGTTGCCCCATAGGACGCTGGCCATGCCCAACAGGCCCCAGAGCACCGAATATTGCAGGCAGACATAGCCGTCCAGATTGAACTTCTTGTCCGAGTAGTCCCACCAGCGGCGGCGGTGCATCCGCTCCAGCAGCTTGGCCGTCACCCACTCCACTACGGTGGCGTCCGCCGCACAGCCGAGAAAGAGGGCCAGCGGGGCCGAACGCAGGTCGGCGAAGCCCACGGCCATCAGCACAGCCGCCGTGCCGTAGACGAAGCAGAACGGGCCGGACGCCACGCCACGGTTGACGAAGGCACGTCCTTTCACCGTCGCTGCCACCGTCTCGGCCACCCAGCCGAGGAATGAATAGACCAGATAAATGACGCAGAGGGTATAAAAATTCAGCTCCATTGCGCGTCTCCTTTTCCATATGAATGGTTACAGGGATATTGTACGCAGTTTTTGCTTCCCGTGCAAGAGGAAGGCAGAATTTTCACGCAAAAAGGCCGCCGAAAGACAACCTCTCCGTCTGCGCCTTTGGCGCAGCCACCTCCCCTATCGAGGGGAGGCCTTGGCAGGGCGGAAAGCCTCATCTCTTCGCCAGAGGCTCCCCTACAAGGGGAGCTGTCGAGCGACAGCGAGACTGAGAGGTTGTACTTAGCAGCGGCCTATATTTTATAAGGGTAAAGCGCTCAGGCGCAGCTTACAGCTGGCTCTTGTACAGCTCCACGATCTCCTCCACGCTGGTGTCGCGGGGGTTGCCGGGACGGCAGGCGTCGGCATAAGCGGACTCGGCGAGGAACTGGATGTCCTCCTCCTTCAGGATGCCGTGGAGATTTGCGGGGATGCCCACATCCGCAGACAGCTGCTTGACGGCGGCGATGGTGGCATCTGCGGCCTCGGCGTCGTTCATCTCGTCGATGCCCACAACGCCCATCGCCTTACCGACGGCGCGGTAACGCTCACCGGCGACGGTCTTGTTGTACTCCAGACCGACGGGCAGCAGGATAGCGCAGGCCACGCCGTGGGGGGTGTCGTACAGAGCGGACAGACCGTGTGCCATGGAGTGGACGATGCCCAGACCCACGTTGGAGAAGCCCATGCCGGCGATGTACTGGCCCAGGGCCATGCCCTCGCGGCCCTCGGGGGTGTTCTGGACAGCGCCGCGCAGGTTCTCGCTGATGAGCTTGATGGCCTCGAGGTGGAACATATCGGAGATGACGCAGTGGCCCTTGGTGATGTAGCCCTCGATGGCGTGGGTCAGAGCGTCCATACCGGTGGCGGCGGTCAGGCCCTTGGGCATAGAGGACATCATATCGGGATCGACGACGGCGATCTCCGGAATATCGTTGGTATCGACGCAGACGAACTTACGCTTCTTCTCCACGTCGGTGATGACGTAGTTGATGGTGACTTCAGCTGCAGTACCGGCAGTGGTGGGCACTGCGATGGTGAAGACCGCGTGCTTCTTGGTGGGAGCAACGCCCTCCAGAGAGCGGACATCGGCGAACTCGGGGTTGTTGATGATGATGCCGATGGCCTTTGCGGTGTCCATCGAAGAACCGCCGCCGATGGTCACGATGCAGTCTGCCTCAGCGGCCTTGAAGGCGGCCACGCCGTCCTGCACATTGGCAATGGTGGGGTTGGGCTTGATCTCGCTGTAGACGGCGTAGGCGAAGTTTGCAGCATCCAGCAGGTCCGTGACCTTCTTGGTGACGCCGAACTTGATGAGGTCGGGGTCGGAGCAGACGAAAGCCTTCTTGTAGCCGCGGGCCGTCAGCTCGGGCACGATGTTCTCGATGGCACCGTGGCCATGGTAGGAAATGGTGTTCAGAACGATACGATCAGCCATTGGTAATAAACCTCCCAATTTTGCGTCCCGCCGGGCGGCGGGCACGACTCTCTTTGCTTCTACTTTACCACTTTGTTAAAACATTTTCAATGTCATTTCTTATGATTTTCATGAAATTTTTATACTTTTTTGCATTTTTGCAGAAAAAGTGAACAAAGTCCCAAGCTTGCAGACCGCAAAAAAGCGTCCTCCGGTGTGATTCCGGAGGGCGCCTTATTCCATAATGTGATTATTTCTTAAGTTGCAGTGTACCCAACCACTATGCACATAAGCTGTTCTTCACCATGTTTTGCAACAATATATCCGAAGGTTGCCCCGTCGTAATCAATGGAGACGCCTTTATCAGCCAATCCACTCTTCCATTCGGACATCTGATCCCTAATCTCACCCACCTGATATGTTGTGTTTGTCTTGTCGGTCATGAAAACCATCTCTTTTGTAACATCAATTCCCGCCTTATCGAGTATTTTCAACACAAACTGCTCATCAAGCTTTTGATTAGGGTTCTTTTTCGCCAGATCAACAACTACTTCCATGAATTTCTGAGCTTTTGCGCCTTTCGCCGCCTCATAGCTCATATTGATGCCAGTCGATGCCTGTGCATTGATAAATGCTTTGGAAAATTCTGTGTTAGCATTTTGGGTGCCGCTGATCGTTATCGTTCCTCCGTTACCGTCGGAAATGGCACCGCCACCACCGCCTCCGCCGCAGCCGGTGAGCAGGGTCAGGGCGAGGGCGCTGGCCAGAGCCAAAGCCATCAATTTTTTCATGATTTTCATATCGTTTCCTCCTCAGATTTTGAGAATTTGCAGAAGAGCGTTTCTGCTGTTTCCGATTCTACCCCCCCCCTGTATCCATTTGTCAAGTTGTTCGGCTCTCAAAAGCCATATTTCGTCCTGTTTCACAAAGGCAGACTCCGTATTTTATCACAATATACAAAAAACACGGCAGATGCACATTAAAATGCACCTGCCGTGTTCCGTCCTAAGTAACTCTTTATTTCTGTGCCCCTTCGCCCGCGAAGAACTCCTTCGTGAGCTTTGCCACTGTGCCGGAGAGCAGGAGCAGGGCGATGAGGTTCGGGATGCTCATCAGGCCGTTGAAGGTGTCGGCGATGCTCCACAGCAGCCCGAGGTCCACTGTCGCGCCCAGAATGGACACGAAGGAGTAGACCACGAGGAACGGCCCGACCACCTTGTCGGTGTGGAACAGAAACTCGATGCACCGGGAGCCGTACAGGCCCCAGCCGATGATGGTGGAGAACGCGAAGCAGCAGAGCGCCACTGCCGTGAAGATGGACGACCAGCCGCCGTAGGTGGCCGTGAAGCCGGAGATGGTCAGCTCCGCGCCTGCCGCGCTGCCGTAGCCCACCGGCACGCCGCTGCACAGGATGACCATAGCGGTCAGGGTGCAGATGACGATGGTATCGGCAAAGACCTCGAAGATGCCGAACATTCCCTGCTTGACCGGCTTGTGGGTGTCGGCGCAGGCGTGGGCGATGGAGCCTGTGCCGAGGCCGGCCTCGTTGGAGAAGATGCCGCGGGAGACACCCTTCTGCATACTGAGAAAGACGCTGCCGATGGCACCGCCGGTGACGGCCTGCGGGTCGAATGCACCGCCGACGATGGAGGCAAGGACCGCCGGGAAGCGGCGGTAGTTGAGCGCCACGACGCCCAGCGCCAGTACAATGTAGAACAGCGCCATAAAGGGCACCAGCTTCTCGGTGACGCTGCCGATGCGCTTGACGCCGCCCAGCAGCACCATTGCCACCATCATGGCCACCACGACGCCCACGATGAGGTTGAGGGTGGGCAGGATGCCGTTCAGGCCGCTGCCGGTGGCCAGCAGGGCTGAGTCGATGGCGGTGACGATGGTGTTCACCTGCGTGGCATTGCCGGTGCCGAAGACAGTCAGCACGCCGAACAGGGAGTAGAGGACCGCGAGGAACTGCCACCGGCTGCCGAGGCCGTTCTTGATATAGTACATGGGGCCGCCCACAAGCTCACCGTTCTTGTTCCGCTCGCGGAAGTGCACCGCCAGCGTCACCTCGGCGAACTTGGTGCACATCCCCAGCAGAGCCGAGCACCACATCCAGAACACCGCGCCCGGCCCGCCAATGGCGATCGCGCCCGCCACGCCGGCGATGTTGCCGGTGCCGACGGTCGCAGCCAGCGCGGTGCAGACCGCCTGAAACGGCGTCATTGCGCCGTCGGAGGCGTCCTTCCTGCGGAAGATGCGTCCGATGGTGGTGCGGATGGCATAGGGGAATTTCCGGATCTGCAAAAAGCCAGTCCGCACGCTGAGCAGCAGACCCACGCCGATGATGCAGACCATCGCCGGGATGCCCCAAATGAAGCTGTTGACCGCCTGATTGACGGCTGTGATGGTTTCGAGCATGATAGTTTACGCCTTTCTTTGGAAGCTGTTTTTGTAAGCGGTGTGCAATGCTTACGAAAACGGCTTCCTGATTTTAACACAACGAAAGATATTTTATCTCATTCCACACGCTCTGTCAATTTATTCCTGAGATCTGCCCGTTCTGGCTGAAATTTTTTGGATTCGCTTCCCCTGTGTTCTCTCTGCTTCTTTGCCGCTTTTTTGCCTGCCAAAGCTCTACACAAACCGCACGGATTGTGCTATGATAAGGGTGAAATTTCGGTTTGGCACTGCCAACCGCAAGGAGATGTCATTGATGTCTGAAACATCTGGTCTGATGGATACGCTGCGGCAGGAGGGGATCTCCCCCGACCTGCTGCGGGCTGTGGAAGAATACCGCGCCGCCCACCCGCTGGCCGAGGCCCTGCGTCCCCGCATCCCGGCCCCTGCTTTCGTCTACTACGGCAGAGAGGTGTGGGAGCAGGCGCTGGCCGCTCTGCTCTGCGGCGAGAACCTGCTGCTGGCGGGCGGCAAGGCCACCGGCAAGAACGTGCTGGCAGAGAACCTCGCCGCCGCCTTCGGGCGTCCCGCGTGGGACATCTCGTTCCACGTCAACATGGACGCAGCCTCCCTCATCGGCATGGACACCTTCGAGGGCGGACAGGTAAAGTTCCGGCCCGGCCCGGTCTACCGCTGCGCCCAGAGCGGCGGCTTCGGCGTGCTGGATGAGATCAATATGGCCAAAAACGAGGCGCTGGCCGTCCTCCACGCCGTGCTGGATTTTCGCCGGGCCATTGATGTGCCGGGCTACGACCGCATCCCGCTGGCCGAGGAGACCCGCTTCATCGCCACCATGAACTATGGCTATGCAGGCACCCGGGAGCTGAACGAGGCGCTGACCTCCCGTTTCGTGGTCATCCAGATGCCCACCATCACCGAAGAGAACCTTGAAAAGCTCCTGCGCACCCAGTTCCCCGACCTGAACGGCAAATACGTCCGGCAGTTTGCCCTCCTCTTCCTCGACTTGCAGAAAAAGTGCGACAGCGCGGAGATCTCCACCAAAGCCCTCGACCTGCGCGGGATGCTGGACGCTCTGCGCCTGATGCGCCGGGGCGTCGCCGCCGGGGCTGCGCTGGACATGGGCATCACCAACAAGGCCTTCGACTCCTACGAGCAGGGCCTCATCCGGGACGCCATCGCCGCCCGCATCCCGGCCCAGCTCACCGCCGCAAAGCTCTTCGGCTAAAGGAGCATTCCGATGGAAGCGCAGAGCTACACCGCCGAAGAGCGGCGTGCCGCCAATCAGGTGTGGGCGGCGGCAGGAGCCTACGGTTTCGAGCCGTTGTTCCTTGCCCGCAACACCGACGGCACCATTGATTTTTACATGAACTGCATCGTGGGGCTGGTGCACAAATACTACGGCGACGCGCTGGTGCGCAGCCTCTTCGACACATGGGAGGGCGACCTCCGGCAGACCATGCTGGACGATCTGAGCTGGCTCTACCTCGAAAGCGCGGCTTACGCCCTCGAGCTGCCCGGCCGCCCGGTGCTTTCGGCCCTCCGCCGCGCCCACGCGGACCATTTTTTCGGCATCCAGTACAAGCTCTCGCGGCAGGAGTGGATGGCGAAGAACCAGCTGGTCTACTCCATGCAGGCTGCACGCTGGCGGGCCGTGCAGGGCCGGACGCCGCCCGTCATGACCCCCTACGAAAAGAGCCTCAGCGCTGCCCTCAGCCCCGAAACGCCCCCTCGCCCCGAGGAGCTGAAAGCCGCGCTGCTGGCCGTCTACGCCAAGTTCGAGCTGTTCGACGGGACGGTGCACCAGAAAGCCGGGCTGCACCTCCACTTGGACGGCCTGCTGGCGTCCCTCATGACCCGCACCATGCCCACCCAGATGATAAAGACCGACCGGGTGACGGTGGAGCACTCCGGCGCGGTGGATGCCTCCGGCGGCGGTGTCCATGCGGACAAGCGGCTGGCCCACATCACCCTGCGCCAGCGCGCCGAGGAGGACCGGGCCTACATCGAGAGCTGCTTTGGCCGGTCGCTCTACCCGCCCGAGCGGCTGCGGAAGGCCGAGCAGGAGCTTTGCACCGGCGAGCATCTGGGCTGTCATCTCTGGTTCGCCTCCGGCGTGCCCAGCCCGGAACAGGCCCCCACCCCCGAGGCAAAGCATCTGGCCGAGCAGGCCCAGCTTCAGGCCGAGCGAAACCGGGCCTATTACGCGAAAAACCTTGAGCTTCACCGCAGCGTCGTGCTCCGGCTCTCCGAACAGATCCGCAACTGCATCCTCGTCCACCAGCAGCCCAACGCCCGGGTGGCCCGCAGCGGCAGTCTCGACCCCGGGCGGGTCTGGCGCACCGTTATGGACGATGGCCGGGTGTTCCGCTGTGCAGAGGAGGAGAATCATCCTTCCTTTACCGTTGATCTCCTGCTGGACGCCTCGGCCTCCCGCCTCCACTGTCAGGAGGTCATCGCGGCGCAGGGGTCTATCCTTGCCCAGAGCCTCGCGGCCTGCGGCATCCCGGTGCGGGTGAGCTGCTTTTCCAGCCTGCGAGGCTACACCGTCCTCCGGGTGCTCAAGGGCTTTAAAGAAAAGAGCCTGCAGGGCATCTGCCAGTATTTCGCCTCGGGCTGGAACCGGGACGGTCTGGCTCTGCGTGCCGCAGGCGACCTCATCGACTTCGACCCCGGCCCTGCCGCACGCCACCTGCTCATCCTCCTGACCGACGCCTCCCCCAACGACAGCCGCCGCATCCCGCCCTCTCCCAACGACCCGCTGGGCCGCGATTACGGCGGGAGCGCAGGCGTGGAGGATGCCGCCGCCGAGGTGCGGGCGCTCCTGCGCAAGGGCCTGCGGGTCTCCGCCGTCTTTATGGGCGAGGACTCCAGCGCCGCCGATGCCTCCCGCATCTACGGCAAGAACATGGCCCGCATCCGGGGGATGGACCAGCTGGCCCGCGCCGCCGGACGGCTCATCCAGAACGAGATCCGGGAGCTGGGCGACTGAGCTTCTTATTTATAAAGAGAGCCTGCGGGGCCGCTGTGCAGTTGTATCTGCTGCCAGCGGCCCCGTATTTTTGTTGTCGTATACAACCAACGCGTTTTGTTTCGTGGGAAAGGCAAAAAAATTTCTGGTTTTTTGGCAAACTTATAGTTGTATTTTGTCGTGATTTATGATATACTACAACCAACAAAGGGCCGTACCCCTCCGACAACACCCACGCTGCCCACAGGAAGGAGAACCACTATGGATGCCGCACGTTATTTTGAAGAGATGCATCTTGCCATGTCCAGCCAGAAGCCCGAGTACCGCCTTGTGCTCAGTGTCAAGGTACAAGACCTCGGCGGTGCAGACGCCTATCTCGAGCTGCGGCAGGAGCCGGTCAGCGGCAAAGCCCGGGTCTTCTATTCCACGATGGGACGCCAGAAGCTGAACTTTCAGCTCATCCGAAAGGGGTGGCAGAGCTGCCACAACGCTTCCGGCGAGCTGACGGGGCGCTTCCCTGCCACCGCCGAGGGTCTGCTGGCCCAGACGGATTTCTCTGCCTTCATCCGGGACGACGCCCTCGACAGCCGCCGGATGGAACGTATCCTTCATGTGCTGGCTCATACTGCCGGTGGTTGTGGGACGGCCGCTCCCTCCTCTGTCCGGGAAGGGGCGCTCATCACGGTGGAGCGGTTCGCAGGCCGTCCCGCCCATTGGAGCTATTGGAGCGCCCGCGCCGCAGAGCAGCTCAATATCGCGGCCATCCTCTGCTGGCTGGGCGACTATCTTGCCGGGGCCGAGCGCCGCACCCTCCAGAGCTGCCCCGAGGCCATGCAGCTTGCCGCCGCGTGGCAGGCCGCGCTCCTCTCTCCCCTGCCCCAGTCGGCCCAGCGTCCTCAGCCTGCGCAGACGCCCCGGCCCATCCGCCGTACGCCTGCCGTCGAGAACCCGCGCTGGCAGAGCATCCTCGCCGTGCTGGCGACGGTGTAACAGAAAGGCCTCCCGCATTGGGAGGCCTTTCGCCGTATCCGGCGCGCATTCGTTCATATTTTCAGTTTCGAGAAATCGGTGCAGAGATATTCATAGAGCTTGTCAACGGCCTGAAATCCCATCTTCGCATACAGTTCCTTCGGTGTATCCTCGGAGTCAGCGTGAAGATACAGGATCTCTCCGCGCTCCTGCGCCTTTTCGGCAATATGCTTCATCAGGGTCATGGCGATGTACTGGTGCCGGAAATCCTCGTCCACCAGCAGGCCGTCCATGCAGACATACCCATCGGATGCGAAAATATAGCAATCACCCACCAGCTTCCCGCCCAGATACGCGCCGAGGTAGGTCAGCTTTTCCCGGAGGTTCCGGTTGTTCCGCACGGTAAAATCATCTCCGTACAACGGGCCGTAGTATTTCAGTTCGTGCTGTTCCAGCTGGTCTGCGTCCGGGGCCTTGATCGAGACGTCCGGGTTCGTTTTCCAGCTGCGGATGTCTGTTTCCGGGGGCAGAACCATCGTCAGGGTCTCTTCGCACTCCATGCCGAATGCATCGGCCAGCGGCTCGTACCCTTCCAGCTTGAGGAAGGTGTCTCCCCGCTCTTTCTGGTAGGCCAGCGCGGCCCGGACTTCATCTGCCGAGGGCTGGCTGTAATAGCAGAACGCGTTGTGGTCGTATTTATCGCGCAGCTCGCTGTCCTCCCGCTTGGTCAGATGCTCTGAAACGGTGTGAGACGCGGAAAACAGCCGGTAAAAGCTTTCATCGGTCTTTCTTGTAGGGTTCATTGCGCTCCTCCAAACCTTATCGCTCACTTCCAGCCCCGGGCCGAGGGGTCGAGCATCTCGGCGGCGGAGTAGATGAGGGCGTTGCAGATGGCTGCTGCTACATTGCTGCCGCCCTTGCGGCCCATCGCCGCGATGGCGGGCACGCCGTGCTTTTCGCAGACGGCAAAGAGCCGCTCTTTGCTCTCCACCACGTTCACGAAGCCCACCGGGACGCCAATGACCAGCGCAGGCCGCAGGCCGTTTTCGATCTGCTCTGCGATGGTCAGCAGGGCTGTGGGCGCGTTGCCGACGGCCAGGATCGCCCCGGGGTGTTCCTGCGCCGCCTTTTTCATGGCCGCAACGGCCCGGGTGGTGCCCGCCTCCTTGGCGGCAGCGGCCACCTCCGGGTCGGCCATGTAGCAGCAGGCCATGCCGCCCAGCTTTGCCAGCCCGGGCTTTGTGATGCCGGCCAGCGCCATGTTCGTATCGGTCACGATGACCGCTCCGGCGTGGAGGGCCTTGACGGCCTGCTCCACGGCGTGGGGGGTAAAACGGAGATTCCGCGCATAGTCGAAGTCGGCGGTGGTGTGGATGACCCGCTTGACCACGGCTTCGTGCTCGGGCGGCGGGGTCAGGCCCATCATGTCCAGCTCTTCGGTGATGATACGGAAGCTCGTCCGCTCGATGTCGGCGGGAAGATGATGCTGCGGCGTCAATATTCTATCCCCTTTCGTGCTTTTATCCCCTTCTGGTAGGGGTGGCGGTGGCATTTCATCTCGGTGGAGTAATCGGCGGCATCCAGCATCCACTGGGGCGGCGCGTGGGCCGTCAGGACGCATTCACATCCGGCAGGCCGTTCCAAGACGGCCTTTTTTAATTGGCCGACGTCCACCATCTCCAGTTCCTCGGCGCTTCCGGCCTCGTCCAGCACCAGCAGGTCGGCAGGGCGGGCCATTGCAGCGGCAAGGTTCTGATCTTGCAGTTCACGGGTCGCGGCCTTCTCTTCCGGAGTCATCTGGAACACGAATTTCTGCCCGGCCTTGCCCCGGTAGATCTCCGCCCCCAGCCGGGCCAGAAGCGGGATCTCCCCGCTGTTCCCGCCTTTCAGGAACTGGACGATGACCACCCGCTTTCCGGCTCCCAGCGCACGGAGTGCAAGGCCCATGGCGGCGGTGGTCTTTCCCTTTCCATCGCCCCAGTAGAGGTGCAAAAGTCCCTGCTCCATTTCAGTGCTTCTCCATTCCCATCGCGGCATACACCGCGTCCATGTCCAGCGCCGCCCGGACGCCGTCGGCCAGCTTGTCGAACTGCTGGCGGCGGTACTCCTCCATGGGAACGAGGGCCGCGTCGGAGGGGTCGATGCCCCTGCGGCGGCAGAGCCAGCCCGCCAGCGCCTCGGTGAGGGCGCCAGTGTCAAACAGGCCGTGGAAATAGGTGCCGAACACATTGCCCTGCACGCAGCCCTCCCGCCCGCCGTCCGGGTAGCGGGCGAACGGCTCGCCCTCGGCCTCGGTGACGCCGGTGTGGATCTCGTAGGCTTCCAGCTCCGCGCCCGCAAAGGGGGCAGCAGTGACGACGGCCCGGACCTGTGCGCGGCGCTTGTGCTGGCTGAACACCGTCCGGGTGGGCAGCAGGCCCAGCCCCCGCAGCGTCTGCGGACGGCCACTCTCGCTCCCCTCGGAGTCGTCGAGGGTCTGGCCCAGCATCTGGTAGCCGCCGCAGACCCCCAGCACCGGCGTACCTTTCCCAGCCAGTCTAAGCAGGGCTGCTTCCAGCCCGCACTGTCGCAGCCAGAGCAGGTCGTCCACCGTGTTCTTGGTGCCCGGCAGCAGGATGAGGTCGGGCGTGCCCAGCTCGTGGGGGTTCGCCACATACCGCACTCCCAGCAGCGGGTGCTGCTCCAGCGGCATAAAGTCCGTAAAATTGGACAAGTGCGGCAGGCGGAGGATGGCTGCATCCAGCGGCTTTTTTCCACCCCGGCTCTCGAGGCGCTGGCTCAGGGAGTCCTCGTCCTCGATGTCCACCTTCAGATACGGCACGACCCCCACCACCGGCAGGTGAGTCTTCTCTTCCAGCATCGCAAGGCCGGGGCGGAGGATCTCCACATCGCCCCGGAATTTGTTGATGACAAGCCCCTTGATCCGCGCCCGCTCCTTTTCTTCCAACAGCTCCACCGTGCCGTAAAGCTGGGCGAACACGCCGCCCCGGTCGATGTCGCCCACCAGAAGCACCGGCGCATCCACCATCTCGGCGAGGCCCATATTCACGATGTCCTCGCTTTTCAGGTTTATCTCCGCCGGGCTGCCTGCGCCCTCGATGACGATGACGTCGGCCTCCTCGGCCAGACTATCATATGCGGCCATGATGTCCGGCACCAGCTTTTTTTTCGTGCGGAAATACTCCGCCGCCGCCATCTGGCCCCGCACTTCGCCGTTGACGATGACCTGACTGCCCACGTCGCTGCTGGGCTTCAGGAGGATCGGGTTCATCCGCACGTCCGGCTCGACGCCGGCCGCCTGCGCCTGCACCACCTGCGCCCGGCCCATCTCAAGGCCGTCCTTGGTGACGAAGCTGTTCAGGGCCATGTTCTGGCTCTTGAAGGGCACGGCGCGCAGGCCGTCCTGCGCAAAGATGCGGCAGAGCGCCGCGCAGAGCAGGCTTTTGCCCGCGCCGCTCATCGTGCCCTGCACCATGATGCATTTTGCTCTGCTCATTCCAGCACCTCCCTCATGATCTCCAGCAGCCGGGCGTTCTCGGGAGCCGTGCGCACCGCCGTGCGGTACCACTCCGGCCCGAGGCCCGGATAATTCGCGCAGCCGCGCACCTGTGTCCCCAGCGGGCGGAGTCGTTCGTTCAGGTCGGCAGGGCCGCGGAAGAGCAGATAGTTGGCCTTTCCGTCGATGACCCGCAGGCCCAGCGCCCGCAGCCCTGCCATCATGGCCGGACGCTGCTGCGCGATCAGCGCCCGCACCTCATCCACATAGGCCGTCTCCTTCAAAGCCGCGATGCCCGCCGCCTGCGCCAGACTCGACACGGCCCACGGCTGACCCGCTGCCTGCATCTTCTCCAAAAGCGCCTCGTCGCCGCAGAGGCAGTAGCCCAGCCGGACGCCTGCCATGCCGTAGAGCTTGGTAAAGGCCTTGAAGATGACGAGGCTGTCGCTTTCCAGCAGAGGCTTTGCCGTCCACCGGTCGGCGTCGGGCAGGAAATCGAGGAAGCATTCGTCCACCGCAAGGATCGCGCCACACGCCTCACACCGGCGCAGCAGCTTTTCGACCAGCCCGGGCGAAGCAAGCTGTCCGGTGGGGTTGTTGGGCTGGCAGAGGAACACCATGTCGGTGCTCTCGTCCACGGCGTCCACAAGGGCGTCCGTCACCGCGAAGTCCTCTGCTTCCCCGAGGAAAAAGCGTTTTACCTCACAGCCCGCCGTATCCAGCGCGGCGGCGTACTCGGCAAAGGTAGGGGCCGTCACAAGCGCCCGGCGGGGCTTTTCGGCCCAGACCAGCCGGAAGATGAGGTCCGCCGCGCCGTTGCCGCAGAGGATCTGCTCCGGCGGCACGCCCTCAGCCCGGCTCAGCGCCGCGCGCAGGGTGCGGCAGAGGGGGTCGGGGTAGCGGTCGGCCTCCGCCAGAGCCTCCCGGATGGCCTGTGCCACCCCCTCGGGCAGGCCGAGGGGGCTGACGTTCGCTGAAAAATCCAGTGCATCGCGGCCAAAGCGTTCGCGGTAGCCCATCCAGTCACCGCCGTGGACCAGTTGTTTCATCCCAAGAACCCCCGTATCGCAGATCCAAACGCCAGCGCAAGCCCGCTGGCTGTATACATCATCCGATCTGCCCGCAGAATATCCTCCGGCTCGATGGGCCGCAGCGGGTCGCCGATGGTGGGCTTCGGATAATATTCCCCGAAATAATAGGCCGGCCCGGCCAGCTGGACGCCCAGCGCACCGGCGCAGGCGCTCTCAGTCTGGGCGCTGTTGGGGCTGGCGTGATTGCGGCGGTCCCGCCGCCAGATACGCCACGCGCCCTTGGCGTCATTGCGGGTGAACACCGCCGCCATGATCCAGAGCAGCGCCGCCAGACGGCTCGGGATATAGTTTGCCACATCGTCCAGCTTTGCCGCCGCACGGCCAAAATAGAGATATTTCTCGTTCTTGTAGCCCACCATGCTGTCCATCGTGTTGATGGCCTTGTAGGTCAGGGCCAGCGGCGCACCGCCCAGCAGCATATAGAGCAGCGGCGCGATGACGCCGTCGCTGGCGTTTTCGGCCACGGTCTCCACCGCCGCTCGGGTCACGCCCTCAGCAGTCAGCGCTTCCGTGTCACGGCCTACGATGCGGCTCACAGCCTTTCGGGCGGCGGGCAGACTGCCTTTTTTCAGCTCGGCATAGACATTCGTGCTCTCCTGCACCAGCCCCTTTGCAGCCAGCGCCTGCCCGCACCAGAACATCTGCACGGCAAGCCCCAGCAGAGGGTGGAGCCGTGCCGCACCCCAGCAGACAAGGCCCGTGAGCAGCAGCGTCCCCACCGGCAGGCAGAACGCCAGCACCGCGCCGCCCAGCAGCTCGCCCTGCGGCGTCTTCGGCAGGCGGGCGCGGAGAAATTTTTCCAGCCGGGAGATGGCCTTGCCCATGTACACCACCGGGTGGGGCAGCCACGCCGGGTCGCCGAAGATGGCATCCAGCACGAAGCCCCCCAGCACAGCCCAGACGGTCATCATGCGTCCGCCTCCGCGTCCTTCGTGTACTGCACGGTCCTGACGAGGCGGAGCTGGCGCTTTTCTGCCCAGTCGGCGGCGTCCAGCACATAGCCGCCCGCGTTGGGGCCGCACCACTCATAATAGCCGCGCCGGGGCAGGACATACCGCTCCATCGCCGCCATCTGGGTGCCGCCGTGGGCGAGGATGACCAGCAGTTCCTCGCCGTCGGCCAGTGCCTTGTCCACCAGACCGCAGAATGCATTGCAAATGCGGGCGGAGAAATCGTCCTTCCGCTCGCCGTCGGGGCACTTGCTCTCGCAGTTGGCCTTCACCCACGCCTGATAGTCGGCGTCGTGCTCCATCTCGACGTAGTTCTTCCCCTCGAAGCTGCCAAAGCACATTTCCTGCAGGTCTTTGACGACCACGAGTTTTGCGTCCGGGAAGAGCACCCGGGCCGTCTGGGCCGTCCGCTGCAGCGGGGTGATATAGACCACCTTCGGGTCGATGTCGGCCCGGCGCAGCTGGCGCAGGCCCTCCGCCGAGAGCGGGATGTCGCGCTGGCCCTGATAGCGCTTCTGGGCGTTGTATTCGGTCAGGCCATGACGCAGTAAATAGATCAACATGAGGGCAATTCTCCTTTCAATACCGTCGGGATGCCGCAGAACATCTGCACCACACAGTCGGCGCGGGCGGCCAGCAGGCAGGCCAGCCGCCCGGCGGCCTCCCGCCCGGCACGCTCTCCGGCATCCATCGGGACAACACCGCCGCCGACCTCGGTGGCGATGACAATATCGTATTCCGCCAGCTCCCGGGCCAGCGCTTCGAGCTGCTCCGGGGTCTGGATTTCCGCAGCGGCGTCCTGCACATCGGCGATGACGCTGCCCCGGAACTTCCGCGCAAAGGTGCGCTTGCCGCTGTAGAGCGGCCCTGTGATGAACATCATTTACAGCACTCCTCCCCACTGGCTGACAGCCAGCGCCGCCAGCATCCACAGCTCAGCCCGCTGCAAAAACCACCCGGCCAGATCGCCGGTGATGCCGCCGAACTGCTTTTTCGCCACAAAATAATAGCGGCTCATCGCCAGAAGCGCCGCTGCTACCAGAGCACCACCCCCCAGCACCGTCAGCGCCAGCACCAGCAGGGCCGACGCCCCGCAGAGGAAACGGCGGACGGTCTGCCTGTCCGCCGCCGTGGCGAAGGTGTGGGCAAGGCCGGTATCCTTCGCCAGCGGGAACGCCGCCACGGCAAAGCCGGACAGCGCCCGTTCCAGCACCAGCGCCAGCGTCCAGCACAGCCCCACACGAGGGGTGAACTGCACACTGCTGCAGAGGCCGAAGTAGGCGACAAAATAACTGCACAGCCGGATGACGGCAAAGGCGCCGCAGTGAGAATCCTTCAGGATCTCGAGCTTTTTTTCGCGGTCGCCGTAGCTCGAGAGAGCATCCGAGGTGTCGGCATAGCCGTCCAGATGGATGCCGCCGGTGACAGCCACCGGCACGAGGCAGAACGCCGCCGCCCGGGCCATGTCCGGCAGGGGCAGGACGCCGCAGAGGCACCACAGCCCGCCGCACACCAGCCCGATGAGGGGGAAGGCGCACATGGCGTACCGCATATTCTTCTCGTTCCACCCGAACTGCGGCACCGGCAGGGCCGAAAACATCGCAAAGGCTACCGCGATGGTCTGCAAAATGGTCACAGCTTCTCTCCCCCCTTGTAATACACCGGCAGGCCGCAGACCACCCGGCAGACGTTGTCCGCCCGGGCGGCGAAGGCGTTGTTTACCTGCGCCAGCGCCCGCAGATACTGCGCGGTATCGCCTACATAGTCGGCCCCGCCGCTGAACACCTCGTTCGACACGACGATGAGGTCGCTGCACCCGGCGGCGAGGCGCTCCAGCCCGGTCAGGACGGCCTTTGCGGTGTGCTCTCCCGCCCCGCCGGGGTCGTAAAGCTCATTGGCCACAAGGTTGCCGAGGTCTTCCAAGAGGACGGTCCCCCGGCCGGGCAGAGCCAGATGGTCGAGGTGGAGCGGGCACTCCAGCGTCTCGAACTGCTTTTCGGCCCGCATCTTCCGGTGCTTTTCCACCCGGGCGGCGCACTCGGCGTCCCAGACCTGCATGGTGGCGAGGTAGTACCGGGGCAGGCCGGTCTTTAAGACAAGGCTCTCGGCGTAGGCACTCTTTCCGCTGGCTGCGCCGCCGATGACCAGCGTCAGCATCCCGCGCCTCCCTGCGGCGTGTAGGCATCGATGCCGCCCTCTGCGAAGGAATAGCAGCCATCGTAGACGGCCAGCGCCATATCCCACAGCGGGATGGCGGCCACCGCGCCGGTGCCCTCGCCCAGATGGAGGCCTGCCGTGATGAGGGCTTTTTTGTTCAGTGCATCCAGCACCAGCTTCGCGGCCGGCTCGGTAGAGCAATGGCTGGCAAAGACCGCCTTTTCCGCCGCCGGGCAGAGCCGGACGGCGCAGAGCGCCGCCACTCCGCTGATGAAGCCGTCGGCCAGCACAGGAACCCTTTCCAAGGCCCCGCCGAGAAAGATGCCGCAAAGCCCCGCGATGTCGAAGCCGCCCAGCTTCGCCATCACGTCCAGCGGGTCGGCGGGGTCGGGCTGATTCCGGACGATGCCGCGATGGATGGCATCGACCTTCCGGGCAAGGCCTGCATCCGAGAGGCCTGCCCCCCGTCCTGTCATCCGCTCCACCGGCTGCCCCAGCAGGACAGCGGCCACAGCGCTGGACGTCGTCGTGTTGCCAATGCCCATCTCCCCGGTGGCCAGCAGGCCGACGCCCGCTTTCTTCCGCTCCTGCACCAGCCGGATGCCCCGTCCGACCGCTTCCACAGCCTGCGCCCGGCTCATGGCCGGGCCAAGGGTAAAGTCCGCCGTGCCCGGGGCGATGCGGCAGTCGAGGACGCCTGCCACAGGCCCGCCCGCGATGCCCATATCCACCGGCACCACCTCGCACCGGGCTGTCTGGGCCATCCGGCAGACGCTGGTGCGGCGGGCGGCGAGGTTCTCGGCCACGGCGCGGGTCACGCTGCTGTCGGTCTGGCTGACGCCTTGCGCCACCACGCCGTTGTCGGCGCAGAGCACCAGCACCGCGCGGTGGGAAAACTCCAGCTTCGCGCTGCCGGTAAGGGCCGCGGCGTCTTCGAGCACAGTTTCCAGTGCCCCCAGCCCGCCCAGCGGTTTTGCGAGGCTGGCCCAGTGGGCGTGTGCCGCCGCCCGGGCGGCTTCGTCCGGCGGCGTGATGGCCGCGCAGAGGGCGGCAAGTTCTGTCTCAGTCATGGTCTCTCCTATATGCTTCCGCCGCAGCGGCAAAACGCTGCGGCAGGGGCGTGCCCGCCCAGTATAAATGCGGGAAACCCGCATAGAAATGCTCGTTTGCAAATCCGCACCGCCATTCCGTGCCCCCCACCGGCTTGCGGGCCGTGAGGGCCGTGCCGTTGGCGGTGGAGTCCCAGTGGTGGAACTCATGGATGGGAAAATGCTCTCCGGCCCGGAAGAGCATACTGTCCTTTTCGGCCCCCAGCTCGGCATAGCCGAACCGGACGAGCCGCCCGGCGTCCTGCGCCGTCCCCGGCAGGACCCCGGCCATCGGCCAGCTCTGCCCGGCGGTGTCGGTGAGCCGCTGCCCCAGATAGAGGAAGCCGCCGCACTCGGCCACTGTGGGCAGACCGGCTTCGACCCTCTTTTTTATCTCGCGCAGAAGCGCGTTATTTTCGCTCAGTGCTCTGGCGTGAAGCTCCGGGTAGCCGCCGGGCAGATACAGCCCGCCGACCTTCTCCGGCAGGCTTGCGTCCCGGAGAGGGCTGAAAAAGACCGGCTCTGCCCCGGCGTCCCGGAGCGCTTCCAGCGTCTCGGCGTAGGTAAAGCAGAAGGCTTCGTCCTGCGCCACAGCGATGCGGACGCGGGCCGGGGGTGTCTCCGCCTGCCCGGACAGGGTGGGCGGCTCTTTTTCGCAGAGGGCCAGCAGGCGGGGCCAGTCGATCTGCTCCTCCGCCGCTGCGGCCAGTGCGGCCAGCTTTTTTTGCAGGTCCTCCACCTCTGCCGCCGTATAGAGGCCGAGGTGGCGGCTCCCGATGACGGCCTCCGGGAGCTTGGGCAGGAAACCCAGCACCGGCAGGCCCGTTTCCGCTTCCAGCATGGGGGCCAGCAGGGCGTGCATCCGGGCCGTGCAGTTGTTGAGCAGGATGCCCGCAAGATGGCTGGGGGCGCGGAAGCCGTCGAGGCCCCGCAGCTCTGCGGCCAGCGTCAGGCTCTGGCCCTTCGGCTCCACCACCAGCAGCACCGGCAGGCCCAGCGTGTCGGCCAGATGCCACGCGCTGGCCTTGTCGCTCACACCGCCGAGGCCGTCGTAGAAGCCCATCGCCCCCTCACAGACCGCCGCGCCGTGGCCGGAGGCTCCCTTCGCGTAGAGGGCGCGCACCGTTTCGGGCGGGGAGAAAAAGAGGTCGAGGTTGTGGCTCTCCACCCCCAGCACCGCCCGGTGGAACATGGGGTCGATGTAGTCCGGCCCGCTCTTGAAAGCGCAGGGCGTGTAGCCCCGCCGCTTGAGCGCCATCAGGAGGGCGCAGGTCATGGTGGTCTTGCCGCTGCCCGAGCGGGGTGCCGCCAGCAGAAATTGGATCATGGTCATTCTCCCGTGATGAGGTAGATGGGGTTCTGGGCCATCATGAGGTGCAGCCCGCCCACGGCTCTGGCCCGGCTGACGGCGATCTGGCTCACCTGCACCGTCCGGCCCCGGGCCGTCAGCGCAGCCACCGCCGCCGAGAGGGTCTCGAGGGCGATGGCCGACGCGCAGATGCGGGCGGCGGGGTTCTTTTCCAGCGCAGCGTCCACGATGGCGGCGAGGCTGCCCTTGCTGCCGCCGATAAAGACGGCGTCCGGCGCGGGCAGGTCGGCCAGCGCGGCGGGAGCAAGCCCCTCCACGAGGGTCAGGTTGTGGGCGAGGAATCTCTGGCGGTTGGCCCGGATGAGGGCGCAGCCCTCCGGGTCGCACTCCACCGCGTAGACCCTGCCCCGGGGCGCAGCCAGCGCCAGCTCCACGCTGACACTGCCCGTCCCGGCCCCCACGTCCCACAGGATGTCCTCCGGGCGGACGGCCAGCTTTGCCAGCACAGCGGCCCGCACCTCCTGCTTGGTCATGGGGACACTGCCCCGCTCGAACGCTTCATCCGGCAGGCCCGGCGTGCGGCGGGGCTGCACCTCTGCGGCCTCCACGAGGAGGACGCTCAGGCTGTCGAAGCGGCCCGCCGCCAGCTCCTGCACCCTGCCCCGGAAGAGCTTCTCTTCCGGCGTGCCGAGGCACTGGCCCACGACGGCCTCCACCTCGCCGAAGCCCTCCGCCGCCAGCTGGGCGCAGAGGGTGGCAGGGTCTTCACTGCCGCCGGTGAGGAAAAAGGCGGGCCTGCCCTGCATACACTCGGCCACCGGGTCGCAGGCGCGGCCATGGGCCGAGACGAGGTTCCAGTCCTGCCACGAACGGCCCAGCGCCGCCGCAAGGAGCTGGACGCTGGAAAGGCCCGGCAGCACCCGGGCGCGGATGCCGAGAGCCGAAAGCTTATCCAGCAGCGCGGCTGCGCCGGAGTAAAAGCCGGTGTCGCCGCTGTAGACCAGCACGGCGTTCTCTGCGCCGGAGGTGTGCAGAAGCTCCGCCACCTCGTCGGCACGGTAGGCAGCGGCGCGGTTGGCGGTGCAGCCGGCGGGCAGAGCCGCCAGCAGACGCCGCGCACCAAGGATGAGGTCGGCCTGCCGCAGCGCGGCCAGACTCTGGAGGGTCAGGCTCTCGGGCTGGCCAGAACCCATGCCGATGAGTGTCACGTTCATCTTATCATCTCCTTGCAGCGTTTCAGCACCTCATCCGCCGTCTCGCCCTGCTCGGGCGGACGGCGGATGACCACCAGCTGTGCCCCCGCGGCGGCAGCGGCAGCGGCTTTTTCGTCGAATCCGCCCGCTGCGCCGCCGTCTTTCGTGACCAGCCAGCGGATATGGAACTGCTCCATCATCGCCTGATTGAGCGCGAAGCTGAACGGCCCCTGCATGGCGATGATGTTGCGGTGAGGGATGCCCGCCGCCTCACAGGCTGCGATGCTTTCCAGCGTGGGCAGGACGCGGGGACAGAGCCGCTGGGGCGGGATGGCCGCAAACTGAGGCAGCTCTTTGGCCCCGGTGGCCAGCAGAAGGTTTCCTTCCTTTTGCGCCAGCGCCTCCGCCGCCTGCCCTGCGCTCCCGAAGACAAGACAGCCCTCCGGCAGGGGGCTGGCCGGGCGGAGGAGGCGGAGATACCCGACCCCCGCCGACTCTGCCGCCGCCCGGATGTTCTTCGTCGCCTCCACTGCGTAGGGGTGGGTGGCGTCGATGCAGAGGGCAGCGCCCTTCAGGAGAGCGGCCATCTCATCGGGCAGGAGCCGTCCGCACCGGACGGTGACGCCGGGGGCGCTCCCCTGCTCTTCCTGCCCCAGCGGGGTGGCCACGCTGACGACGACTTCAAGGCCAAGCTCTGCCAGCCGACGGGAAAGCTCCCGCCCCTCGGTGGTACCGCTGAACAGGACCACTCTCATCGGCGATACCCCCGCGGCGTGACCATCCGCCCGTTCAGCGCACGGGTGGCCGCGTTGCCCACAAAGACGGTGGTGAACATATCCACCTCGGTGTCCCGGAGCTGGCTGAGGGGCAGGAGCTGCTTTTCCTGTCCCTCCCGGCCGATGTTCCGCACCCAGCCGCAGAGGGTGTCAGGGGCCTTGCCGTGGGCCAGCAGGATGTCCACGGCCCGGCGCAGGTAGTCGGGGCGGCCCTTGGAGGAGGGATTGTACAGCGCCAGCGCGAAATCGCCCTGCGCCGCGCAGGCCAGACGCTTTTCGATGACCTCCCACGGCGTGAGGCGGTCGGACAGAGAGAGGACGCAGAAATCGTGGGCCAGCGGTGCCCCCAGCACCGCCCCGCCGCTGAGGGCGGCGGTCAGGCCGGGCACGACCTCCACATCAACATCCGGATACGCCTCGGCCAGCTCCAGAAGAGGGCTTGCCATGCCGTAGACCCCGGCATCGCCGGAGCAGACCAGCGCCACGTCCCGGCCTGCCCGGGCGGTATCCAGCGCCCAGCGGCAGCGGTCAAGCTCCCGGGTCATGCCGGTGGCGTAGCACTCCTTTTCCGGGTAGAGGGGGCGCACAAGGTCGATGTAGACCGTATAGCCGCACAACACCTCGGCCTGCTGCAAGGCGCTCTGCGCCTGCACGGTCAGAAACTGTCCGCCGCCGGGGCCAAGCCCCACGACGAACACGGTCTTTCGGTTCTCACTCATTGCTCTGTCCTCCAATCGGGTGCAAAGGGGCGGACGGCCAGCGCCAGCGTCACGCCGCCGCCCGCTGTCTTGGGCAGCAGGAGCGCCCCGCCCGAGGCTTTTGCCGCTGCCCGCTCGCAGACATTGTCCACGCCGGTGACACCGGCCACGAAGGCCGAGGGGGTGAACTGCCCCGGCACAGCCCGCAGCTGGTCTGCCGAATAGAATGTGATGGGCCAGCCGTGGGCTTTGCAGAACTGCGCAAGCCCCGGCTCCTCTTTTTTCAGGTCGATGCTGGCAGCCGCCGAAACTGCCGCCGGGCTGAGGCCCGACGAGGCACAGAAGGCCGAGAACGCCTCTTCCAGCCGCTCTGCCGTCGTGCCCCGGCGGCACCCCACGCCCAGCACCCCGATGGGGGGCACGAGGTGGAGCGCCCCGCCCTCCGGCGTGAGGGTGAGGGCGAAATCGGCGGCCTCGGGCGTCCCGGCCCGCTCCACCCCGGCGGGGGCCTCCCCCGCCACTGGCCACGCCGACCAGTACCGGACGGTCTGTCCGGCCAGCAGGGCGCCGCTGACGCGCTTGATGCGCTCCGGCTCAAGGAGGGCGCAGCCCTGCGCCTTGGCCCAGAGGTCCACGGCAAAGAGGCCGTTGACGTCGGTGGCCGTCGTGATGACCGGCACCGCGCCGCAGACCTCCGCCAGCGCACGGGCCAGCGCATTCGCGCCCCCCAGATGGCCCGACAACAGGGGCACGGCGAACTGCCCGCCCTCGTCCACAGCCACCACCGCCGGGTCGCTGGCTTTGCTTTTGCAATAAGGCGCGACGGCCCGGACGGCGATGCCCACAGCTCCTACAAAAATAAGCGCCTCGTTCTGTGCAAAGTGCTCCGCCGTCCAGCCCTTCAGGGTCACTTCCCCGCCGCAGCGGCTCACGCTGCCGGGCAGGGCCTCCGCCAGCCGACGGGCCAGCGCCTCGCCCCTTGCCGTAAAGGCCAGATACGCACAGCTCATTTTCCAGCCTCCGTCCCCTGCCGGAACTCGGTGGTAAAGGCAGGGTCGTAGAGCTTGCTGCGGTCGTAATCCCGCCCCAGAAAATCGCCCACGACGATAAGGGCCGTCTTGGTGATGCCGTTTTTGCGGGTCTCCTCGGCCAGCGTGGAGACGGTGCACCGCACCACCTTCTGCTCCGGCCATGTGGCCTTATACACCACTGCGGCGGGGGTGTCGGAGCGGTAGCCGCCGCTGGAAAGGAGGGCCTGCTGGACCTTGTCCACCAGCCCGATGGAGAGGAAGATGACCATGGTGGCCCCATGCGCGGCCAGCTTTGCCAGCTGCTCGGCCTCGGGGACGGGGGTGCGGCCCTCCATCCGGGTGATGATGACGGTCTGGCTCACATTGGGCAGGGTGTACTCGGCACAGAGCGCCGCCGCTGCGCCGCAGAAGCTGGACACGCCCGGGGTGTCATCGTAGGGGATGCCGTCGGCGTCCAGCGCATCCATCTGCTCCCGGATGGCCCCATAAAGGCAGGGGTCGCCGGTGTGGAGTCGGACGGTGGTGCCGCCCGCCTGCTCCGTAGCGCGGATGGTGTCCAGCACCTGTTCCAGCGTCATCTCGGCGCTGTTGTAGATGGCGCAGCCGGGCTTTGCCAGACCCAGCAAGGCCGGGTTGACGAGGCTGCCCGCATAGATGATGCAGTCGGCATCGGCCAGCAGGGCCGCGCCCCGACGGGTGATGAGGTCGGGGGCACCCGGCCCCGCTCCCACAAAATGAACCATATCCGTTACCCTTCCTTTACTAAGATCGTTGCAAAATAGCCCGCCGGACGGCTGGCATCGCAGGCAGACAGGTCGGGCCAGACCTCCTCGTCCGGCAGGCCGCAGTTGCAGACCATCGCGCTGCGGCCCAGAAGCCCGGCTTCGGCCAGCGCGGCCAGCGTCTCCGGCAGCTGACGGCCCGATTTCATCAGCACCTTCGTCCCCGGTGCGGCCAGTACCTCGGCCGCGTGACGTCCCGGGGCGATGGTCAGAGGCGCTTCCATCCCGCCCGTCAGGGGCTGGCCCAGCCGGGCCGCGGCAGCGCAGAAGCTTGGCACCCCGGGAATCCTCACGGTCTTATAGCCCTCCGCCTCTAAGATCTCCTGCAAATAGCCGAAGGTGGCATAGACCGAGACATCACCGAGGTTGAGCATGGCGACGTCCTGCCCGGCATCCAGATACTCTTTCACCGCCCGGGCTGCCTCCTCATGGGAGGCGCGCAGCACCTCCGGGTCGCGGCTCATGGCAAAGCGCAGGGGCTGGATGGTCTTGCCGTCCAGCCCGACCGCGCCCCGGGCGATGTCCAGCGCCAGCATCCGGCCTCCGGCGGTCTGGGGTGCGGCGATGACCGGGCATTTTTCGAGGCAGCGGACCGCCTTCAGGGTCATTAGCTCCGGGTCGCCCGGGCCTACACTGACGCCGTACAAGACGCCGTTCCGTTTTTCCATTCGTCCAGCAGCTCCTTTGCAGTCTTGGTCTGGCCCAGCGGGCCGTATTGGTTGGAGAAGAGCACCGCGCCCACCCGGAACGCCCCGGCGGCGCGGCGGTCGAGGTGGAGCTGGATGGCGTCCAGCAGGCTCGACAGGACCGACTCTCTCATCCCCGCCTTGTCTAGGATCTCCATGCAGGCGTCGGTGGTGGCGGCGCCCATCAGGGACGCGCAGACGTCCCGGGACGCGCCGCAGAGAGCGGCGTGGGCACAGAGCAGCTCGGTGCGGCAGTCCGCCGTGCGGGAATGGGTGTTCATGACGCCCCCCGCCAGCTTGACCAGCTTGCCGATGTGGCCCACCAGCACCACCTGCTCGAATTTTGACGCCGCCGCCATATCCAGCGCATCGCCGATGAAGTTCGAGGTCTTGACCACCGGGATGCACTTCAAGGTCGGCAGATTCTCGTGGAGGTAGTCCAGCCCGTAGTTGCCCGGGGCGAGGATGAGCCGCCGGGGCGTCCCTGCCCGAAGCGCAGCCTGCCCCATCTCCAGCTGGATGGTGTCGAGGATGGCCTGCTGGCTCATCGGCTCGACGATGCCGCTGGTGCCGAGGACGCTGAGGCCGCCTTCTACGCCCATGTGGGGGTTGAAGGTGCGCTTGGCTGTCTCGGCCCCGCCCTCGATGGAGATGGTGACATCGAAGCCGCCCGCATATCCGGCAGACTCCGCCTCCTTTTCCAGCGCCTCCTTTATCATGGCCCGGGGGACGTGGTTGATGGCGGCTTCGCCCACCGGCTGGTCGAGGCCGGGCTTCGTCACCCGGCCCACCCCCTCGCCGCCGTGGATGCGCACCTCTCCGGCCAGCTCCGGCCGGAGGGTCACACCGGCAATGACCGGCAGGCCGGTGGTCACGTCCACATCGTCGCCGCCGTCTTTGCGGATGGCGCACTCTGCCCCCTCGCCCGACCGGCGGCAGAAGATCGGCTCCACCTCCACCACGATGCCCTTCGGGGTGCGGAGGGCCACCGTCTCCGGGGCGCAGCCGGTGAGGAGAAGACGGGCTGCGCCCGCCGCCCCCAGCGCCGCGCAGGTGCCGGTGGTGTAGCCGCAGCGCAGGAGCTTCTGACCGCTGCGGACATAGTGCTCAAAGCGGGGCTGCCCCGTCTCGGCGGGCTTTTTCGCTTCACCGTACAGAAAAGCGTACTGCTCGTCGCTCAAATCATAAATTTTACAGATGTTTTCCCGGGCAAACGCCTGTCCGGGCGTCATAACGTCCGAGACGCCCGCCGCCGAGACGCAGACGACCTTATCCGAGATCTTCTGGGCCAGCTCTAATTCGTGGAGGCTCAGGATGACGGCCATCTTCTTGTCCCGGGCGAGGCTCTTCAGGATGGCCAGAAGCTCGGCCTTGCCCTTGATGTCAAGGAAGGACGTCGGCTCGTCCAACAGGATCAGCTCCGGCTGCTGGCAGATGGCCCGGGCCAGCAGCACGCGCTGGCGCTGGCCGTCACTGATGCAGTTGAAGTCCCGTCCCGCCAGCGCTTCGGCTCCCACGAGGGCCAGCGCGGCGTGGACCTGCCGCCTGTCCTCCGCCGAGAGGACGCCCAGCCGCCCCGTGTAGGGGTAGCGCCCGGCGGAGGCCATCTCGAAACAGGTGGTCAGCTCGGTGCGGCGGGTGTGGGGCACCATCAGGGCCATCTTCCGGGCGCGCTCAGGGCCGGAGTAGTCCGCAAGGCTCTTTCCGTCCAGCAGGACAGCGCCCCCCTGCGGGGCCAGCTGGGCCGCCAGCGTCTTGAGGAGGGTAGATTTGCCCGCACCGTTGGGTCCGATGAGGGTGAGGATGCTCCCCTTTTCGGCTCCGAGGCGGATGTGCTCCATCAGGGGCGTTTTGCCGTAGCCGATGGCAAGGTCATCGGTGCGGCAGAAGGCTTTTTCTTCGCTCATTCCCGGCCTCCCTCTGTCTGGCGGCGCACCAGCAGCCAGATGACCACCGGTGCACCAAAAACTGCTGTCACCGAGCTGATGGACAGCTCGGTGGGCGCGAATAGGCTGCGGGCGATAAGGTCGCAGAGCAGGCAGAACGCCGCCCCGCCAAGGCAGCAGCCCGGCAGGACATAGAGGGGTTTGGCGCTGCCCAGCAGGCTCTTGACCAGATGAGGCACCGCGATGCCCACGAACGAGATCGGCCCGGCAAAGGCCGTCACGCAGGCGGAGAGGAGGCTGGAAAGGAGCACGAGGGCCGTCGAGAAGGCCCGCACCGGCACGCCGACGCTTCGGGCATAGCTTTCCCCCATCTGGTAGGCCGCCATAGGCTTGGAGAGGAGGAATGCCGCTGCCAGTGCGGGCAGCACCACGCAGGCCGCAGCGCCCACGTTGGCCCACGTCATGCCGGAAAAGCTGCCCATCGACCAGTTGTGGAGGTTGACGATGTTGGAGTCCTGCGCGAAGGTCACGACGATGTCGGTGATGGCCGAGCAGATGTAGCCGATCATGATGCCGCAGATGACGAGGATGCTCATCCGGGGCACCCGCCGGGCCACCACCAGCACGAAGGCCATCGCCGCCATCGCGCCCGCAAAGGCCGCGATGATGAGGGTGGCCGAACCGGTAAGCAGCCCCCTTTGCAGGAAGACCACCATCGTGAGGGCCACGGCCAGCTTCGCGCCGCTGGACACGCCCATGACGAAGGGGCCTGCGATGGGGTTGGCAAAAAAGGTCTGCAAAAGGTAGCCTGCTGCGGAGAGGGCCGCGCCCAGCAGCACCACCATGACGGCCCGGGGCAGGCGCAGCTGCAGCACGATGCCCACAGCCAGCGCATCCCCACCCCGGCCCAGCAGGGCTGCAGCCACTGCCCCGGGCGTCAGCTCCACGCTGCCCCAGAACAGGTTGAGCGCGAACAGCACCGCAAGCCCCGCCGTGAGGGCGAGGTAGGCGAGGCTGAGGCGGCGTGTGGTGGTCATGGCAATGCTCCTTTTATACGATCTGCTGCAAAAAGCGGAGGGAGGCCGGGTCGGGCCTGCCCTCGGTAAAAACGAGGTTCATATCGGAGATGAGGTCGGCCAGCTCCATGCTCTGCTGGAACAGGCTCTGGGCCGTACACCAGCAGTCGCCGGACTGGACAGCCTTGAACTCCTCCAGCATGGGGCACTTTTCGATGAGCTGGTCACGGGTCTCCACGACGCCCTCGATGGTGCTGTTGTAGATGAGGACATCGACGTCTTTGGCCCGGGCGTAGAAGGTCTCGAGGGGCAGCTTGATGGTGGACTGGCCCGGGCTGTCCCCCTCGAGGTCGTCAAAAATGTAGACGCCGCCCGCCATCCCCACCATCTGGGCCACATAGTCGCTGGTGCGGCGGACGGTGATGAGGTTGTTCGACGTGATGGAGAAGAATGCCACCGTTTTTCCGGTGCTCTCCTGCCCGAGGATGGGGGCCACCTGCTCCACCTTCTGGCGGAAAATTTCCTCCGCCTGCTCGGTCCTGCCCAGCAGGATGCCGTAGAGCTTGAGCCACTCCATCCGGGCCAGCGGGCCGCTCTCATAGCTCGAGCGCTCGATGAGCACCGGCACGCCGAACTTTTCCAGCTGTTCCTTGACCGCAGGGTCATGGAGGATCATGGTGTTCTCGATGGCGAGGCTGCACCCGGAAGCAAGGATCCGCTCATAGTCCGGGGCGCTGTACTTGCCGGCGTAGGCGATGCGGCCCTCCTGCATGGCCTGCTTGGCCTCCTCCACATACCAGCCCTCGGCCTTGGTGCCAGAGAGGGCGATGCAGTCCAGCGCATCCAGATGGACGAAGAGGTCCATCACTGAGGTGGAGACGAGGTAGATGTTGTCCAGCGGCTGGCGGAGCGGGACAACATCGGCGGGCAGGTCATCCACCTCTGCCGCGTCCTCGGGGATCACGAGGAATCTGCCGCTGTCCGGGATGTTCACCAGCACATATCCCCCCTCATAGCAGTCGGCGGAGAACTGAGCCGCATAGTCCAGCGGATAGCTGTGGTCGAACACGAGAGAGGCCGTATTGGCCGGGGCGGTCTCTGCCTGCCCGCAGCCAGCGAGGGCAAGTGCGGCGGCGGGCAGGGCTTTCAGAAAATTGCGGCGCTTCATAGGCTTTAACCTCTCAGTCTGCGAAGCGGTTTACTTCAGCGTAAAGGTCAGCGTATACTCGATCTCGTGCGGGGTGCTCATGGCGACGGTATCCCCCACCACATCCAGCGGGGTGTCGAGGGCGGCGACGGGGATCTCGAAGGTGGAGTTGCCCTCGGTGTTGGTGGGCAGATACTTTTCGCCGTCCACCAGCATATAGTCGTAGTTGGGGCTGGACCAGACGATGGTGGCGGTCATCCTGCCGTCGGCCACGGTCAGGGCCGCAGGGCTTTCCACGGTGGCGCGGCCGGAGCCGCCCTCAAGGATCACGTCGCAGGTGTAGGCGCCGTCGGCAAGGGCCTCCTCCATCGTGGGCTGTGCATTGCGGACGCTGACGGTGTGGTCGTACCACTTGCCCTTTTTACCGAGGATGGCAACGGAGAAGTCCGTGTCCAGTGCCTCCACCGGGATGTCGAAGCCGTACACCTCATCCGAGGTGCCGTCGCTGTAGTTCACCACATCGGTGGTGGGCTGGAGCCAGTCGGCCTCGTGGGAAGCCGCGTCCTCTGCCGTGCCGACGTAGAGGTTGACGATGTTCTTGGAGGCGAGACTGACGTGGAGCGTCATCTGACCGTCCTTCACGGTCAGCGCGCCTTTTCCGTCGAATGCCTCATTGGCGTGGAACATGGAGCTGTCGGTGTCAAAATCAGCCGTATAGGTGCCGTCGGGCAGCGCCGCCTCAGCGGAGGCAGAAGCAGCCTCGCTCACGGCAGAGGAGGCCGCCGCCTCGGAGGAAGCGGCAGAGCTGGCCGGGGCGCTGGATGCGCCGCAGCCGACGAGTGCACCGGCCAGCATCACACCAGCCAGCAGAAGAGAGCATTTATTTTTCAGTTTCATAGCAGTTACCTCGACTTATATCGTACCAAAAAGATTATAACACGCAATGGCCTGATTTCAAAGCAGACCGAAAAAGAAATTGCCCGAAAAGGCACTCCTTTCCGGGCAATCATAGGGTCAGAATCAGCCGTTCAGGGAATCGACAGCGGCCTTGGTGTGTGCGATGTAGAGCTGCTGGATGTCAGCGATCTCGCCCAGACCTGCGATCTGGCACTCGACGGAATCGAATGCAGCAGAGGCCTCGAACTGGCTCTTCCAGGAATCATCGTCGTCGCCCGCCATATCGTTGTTGGCATGGTCGCCTGCAACGACCATCAGGGGACGCAGGACGACCTTGGTGTAGCCGGCGGCCTTGACGGCCTCAATGACGTTCTCGCAGGCAGTCTCCTCCGGCTCACCCTCGACAGTGCCGATGAAGACGTTCTTGTAGCCCAGAGCGTTCATCTGAGCCTGCATCTGGCTGTAGCTCACCTTTGCGGTGTGAGAGGTGCCGTGGCCCATGAAAACGAAGGCGGTGCCATCCGCAGCAGCGGCGTCCACGCTGTCGAAGCCAGCGGTCTTGACGGCCTCAGCGGTGATTGCCTTGGCGACAGCCTCCTTGTCGGCGTTGATGACGGTGGCATCGCTGCCCACCTCGCCCAGCAGAGGCTCGGCGACAGCGACAGACTCGAACTTGTCGCGGTAGCTGTCCACCAGCTCCATCATCTCGTCGTACTCCGCGCCGTGCATCAGGTGGGTGGGCTGGACGACCAGATTCTTCACGCCGTTGGCGACAGCGCGCTCCATGGCCTGCTCCATGTTGTCGATCTTCTCGCCGTCACGGGCCTGCACATGGTTGATGATGATCTGTGCAGTGAAGGCACGGCGGACAGACCAGTCGGGGTAAGCGGCCTGAATGGCATCCTCGATGCCCTTGATGTCCGCTGCGCGGCTGTCGTTGAAGGAGGTGCCGAAGCTGACGACGAGGATCTCGTTGTCGCCGATGTTGTCCTCATTGCGGGGGTCGTCCTTGGAGGCATCGCCGGTGTCGCGGCCAAAGTAATCGGGGTCAGCCTCTTCACCCTCGACCAGCTCCTTCTGGGCGTCGGTCAGGGCGTCCCATGCGGCCTTGGCGGCCTCGCACTGGGCGTCGGTGTTCTCGTTGCGCTCCTGCACATAGATGGCGTCGATGAGATCTGCCACGTTCTTTGCTGCCATTTCATCGGCCTCCTCGCTGCTCACCTCGCTGGCGGCAGCAGAGCTTGCTGCGGCGCTGCTGGCAGCAGTAGAAGAAGATGCACCGCAGCCGGTGAGCACACCGGCACACAGGGCCAGTGCGGCGGCAGCGGCGGTGACGCGCTGCCAGTTCTTGTTGGTTGCTTTACGCATTGTTTTGAGTCCTTTCTGTTTGGGTGGGATCGGTACTTCCGATAGAAAGGGTACGAAACGGGGGGCCAGCTCAAACGAAAAAGGGCCTTTCTGCCGCGCGGAAGGCACAGCAAAAAGACCCTTTGAACGATTCGGGCTTTTTGGTACGACCAATTCCTCGTGATCCGGAGCTTGGCGCTCCTGTACCAACAGCGGGCAGGTTTCCTGACTGAAAGCTCATCATCCGCTGCCGCCTTCCCAGAAGCAAAGCTCCCAGTGACCGGCGACGTGCGCCAAGGCAGCGGACTCCCTTATCACAGTGACGAGATCGCGCGGGACTCTCACCCGCTTCCCTTTTACCCTCCCGGCCAAAGGACAAGCCCTCGGCGGCAGGCACCTGCTGTTTTCTATTCAGACGAGAGGAAGTATAGCACACCTCACCTCAAAAAGCAATATCTCAGCTCTCCTGCGGCATCGTCCAGACCATCCCCAGCGCCTCAAGCTTCTGGACGTGGGCGGCTGTCAGCCGGTCATCGGCGGCAGCATAGCTCTCCCGCATCCGGCGGATCCAGTCGCCGAGGCAGAAGCCGTCGCCGGTCTTGTAGTTCACCGGCACCAGAAGGTCGCCGTGGGCGGCGCAGTATTCCTCGGCGCGGCGGAACGCCCCGTCCCATTTGGCCTCCCGGGCGTCCCACTGCATCCCGATGGCGTCCAGCATGGCGATGTGCTCCGGTGTGACCTGAAAGGACTCAGGCCGGGCCTTGCGGGCAGCGCGGAGGTTCGAGATCCAGACGCCCAGCCGGAAGCCGCTCTCGTCCACATATCCGGCGGGCACGAGAAGGGTGCCCTTCTTTTCGGCATAGCGCTTGGCGCTTTGATAGTTGTCCAGCCAGTTCTGCTCCCGCACGCTGCACGCAGGCGGCACAGTGGCCGTAAGGCGGCGGGTGTTCTCGCCCTGGAACAGCTCCCTGAGGGCGGCGCAGCGCTCCGCGGAGAGCTTTTTGCCCTCCCGCAGCATCAGCTTCTGGCGGGAGAGCCAGCTGCCCAGCCAGATGCCGTCCTCCGTCCGGTACTGCGCCGGGACGGCCAGACTGCCGTGCTCTTTTTTGTATGCCGCCGCCAGCTCGTAGCGGTGCTGCCACGAGTCGGTCTTTTCCCAGATCATTCCCAGCTCATCCAGCAGGGCTTTCCGCTCCGGGGTGACCCGGGCACTGCTGCGCTCGGGGTTCTGCCATGCATACCGCTGGCGGGACACCCACTTGCCCAGCAGGATGCCGTCCTCATCAATGTACTCGGTGGGCACGTCGATGTTGCCATGGGCGTTGTAATATTTCACGGCGGCCTCGTAGGCAGTCTGCCACTTGCGGTCGTTCCGGTTCGCCCAGTCCACGCCGAGGGCTTCCAGCTTTTCGATCTGGGCGGCGGTCAGGGTTCCTTCCTTATAGGCGGCCCGCTGGCTGCCCAGCCAGACGCCCAGCGCCATGCCGTCCGGTGTGACGTACTTGACGGGGATCTCGAGGTCATCGTGCTCGAGATGGTACTGGACGGCAGCGGCATAGTTCTTTTCCCAGAGGATGCTGCCGGTGTCCCACACCATGCCCAGCGATTCCAGCCGCTCGATGCGGTCATCCGAGAGGCTGCTGCCCTGATAGCGCTGGCGATTGTAGACGATCCACTCGCCCAGCGCAAAGCCGTTCTTATCTTTATAGTGGACCGGCACCAGAAGGTCGGCGTGGCTGTCGCGGTACCGCCGGGCCGAGGCCCAGCCGTTCTCCCACGCCAGCTCAAGGCGCTTTTTCCAGTTCATGCCGATCTTGTCCAGCCGGGCGACCTGCTCGGCAGTGAGGCGGCCATTCTTCTTTCCGGCCCGCACGAGGCGCTGGTTTTCCAGCCAGCGGCCCACGGCCACTCCCTCAAAGGTGTAGGCGCGGGGCACATCCAGCGGCAGCTTCTTTGCGGCCATCTGTTTCGCGGCGGCAAAATAGCGCTCCCATTCGGCGTCCAGTGCCCGGCGAAGCTGCCGGTAGACCCGGCGGCAGGCGGACAGCGGCTCAGACAGCGGGAATGGCTTCTCGCCGCACTCCTTCCGGAGCTGCGGCACGCAGGTCAGTCCTTCGAAGGTAGCGCTCAGCTCTGCCACCGGCACACTGCCGCAGGCCGCGAGGGCGCGGGCCAGCATCTGCCGATAGGCGGGTGCCTCAGCGGTACGGCGGACAAGGACAACGCCTGAAATGCCGGTCAGCGGCGTCTCGACAGCAGGACTGTTGACGCAGACCAGCAGCCGCAGCGCGTCGGCCTCGTCGGTCAGGAAGGGCTCTGCATCGCTGGAAAGCGCATCGGCGCAGCAGATATGCACCCCCGCACCAAACAGCGCTTCGGCCTGCTGGGCTATCTGCGCCGCCGTCTGGGCATCCTCGCAGAGGACGAGATACCGCCCGGCGGCATCGGGGAGCCACCGCGCCAGCAGTACTTCCACGGAGGGCAGCTGCTCCACAGCAAGGCTCAGTGCCTGATATTTTTCGGCGTTGGGGTCGGGCGTGCCGGGCACGCGGAGGTTCTTCACCTCGGCGCGGAGACGGGCCATTGCGGCCTCCTGCGGCCAGAGCAGTGCCGTGTAGGAGGTCGGCATGGGCAGCAGCCCATCGGCCAATGCCCCGCCCAGCGTCAGCGGCTCCACCACAGCATCGCCCAGCAGCTCTTCGGCAGCGCGGCAGCTCTCACCCGGGGCGTCCGGCTCGGCCAGCGCCAGCACCTTGGCCTCCGGACAGAGGCGGAACAGGAGCTGGACGCAGTCCGTCCAGTCCCGTGCGCTCATCTCCCGCCAGCCGTCCAGCACCAACAGACCGGGCCGGAACTCTGCCAGTGCCACCCAGCCCAGCGCGCTCTGTGCAGCCAGCTGCTCACAGTCCATCAGCCGGACGCTGCCGTCCAGCGTTTTGCCCAGCTCCTTCGCCAGCCCGCGGCGCAGTTCGAGCCGCGCGGCGCAGGAGGCCACCCAGAGGACGCGGGTGTCAGGCTGTTCTGCCAGCATCTCCCACACGATGCGGCCCTTGCCGGTGCCCGCCGGACGCACCAGCGCGGCCCGGCAGCCCTGCTGCAAGGCGGCTGCCGCCGCACGGCAGGCCGCTTTGTTTGAATCATGCACTAAAATCGACATATCCTTTTCTGCCCCTCCCGGTGGTTCAGAAATCGTTTTTTCTGCAAAAAAGAAATGCGCCTGCGCAAAGCGGACTGCCCTGCCTGCGCTGCGCCTGCGTTCTTTTTCGTTAAAATGTTAGTTTCATATCCTATTATTATCATAAAAGTTTATTTCTTGTCAAGGCAATTTTGCAAATATCTCTAAAATCTCCTGAAAAATCTTCTCCCCGGCAACAGTTGACGGCAGAGGCAGTTGGTGGTAGACTCTTGGCATCCGCTCCCCTTTTGCGGGAGACATCCCTATCCAAGACAAGTGAGGTAATCGATATGAACACCATCAGCACCGAAAAAGCCCCCGGCGCCATTGGCCCCTACTCTCAGGGCTACACCGTGGGCGGCCTCGTCTTCACCTCCGGCCAGATCCCGGTAGACCCCGCCACCGGCGCGGTCGCTGAGGGCATCGCTGCACAGGCAGACCAGAGCTGCCGCAACGTGGGTGCCATCCTTGAGGCTGCGGGCGTGGGCTTCGACAAGGTGGTCAAGACCACCTGCTTCCTCGCCGACATTGCCGACTTTGCCGCCTTCAACGAGGTGTACGCCAAGTACTTCACCTCCAAGCCTGCCCGCAGCTGCGTGGCGGTGAAGGACCTGCCCAAGGGCGTGCTCTGCGAGATCGAGGCCATCGCTGAGGCATAAGTTTTTCCCGGTCTGCAAAAAGGCCGTCTGCACCCTCTCCGGGGCTCGGACGGCCTTTTTGTGCTGCTATCGATTCCAGTTTTTCATGGCGGCTTACTTTCTTTTCCGGAGAATTGACTTCACTTTTCACTTTTGTTACAATAGAATCAAACTATTGTAAAATATTTCCGGTCAGATTCGAAAGAGAGGTCCCCGCCATGTCCAATTCCCGTGTCGAAAGCCACAACCGCGCCGAGCTGCGCAACCGGATCATCAGCGCCGCCACACTGCTCGAGATCCTGCTGTCCGGCCTCGTCCTCATCGGCCTGCTGCTGTCGATGATCCCCCTGCTGCAATGGATGCCTGGCCTGCTGTTCGACGGCAACGACGTCGAGGTGAGCATCTTCTTACAGCGCGCGCTGGACATCGTCATCGGCATCGAGTTCATCAAGATGCTGGCCAAGCACAGCCCCGGCTCCAGCCTCGAAGTGCTGCTCTACGCCATCGCACGCCACATGGTGGTGGGCCACGAATCTGCACTGGAAAATCTGCTGAGCGTGGGGGCCATCGCCCTCATCTTCGTCGTGCGGAAATTCTTCTTCGTCCCGGCCTTCGGCGCTCACCTGCCCGACGGTCACCCCGCACCCGACCTCACCCCCTCCCAGAGCGGCATCCCGGAAGACGAATTTGCCGCCCGGCTGCGCAAGCACCTCAGCAGCAAGTCTGCTGAACGGGAAAAGACCATCGCCATCGAAGACCCCGAGTACGAGGACAACACCGAGACCCTTCAGGAAGCCGACGCGGAATAACTCTGCCAAACAGCAAAACGCCCCGCAGGCAGCTCGATGGAACGAGCGCCCTGCGGGGCGTTGCTTTTTGCGGTTACTTGCTCTTGTGCTTCTGACCGAAACGGTACTCCTTGCCGTCCCGGATGCGCTGGATATTGGTGCGGTGCATCCAGATGACCATACCGCCCACGATGGCGGCTCCCACGGTGCAGACCACGACGTCCTGCGTCGGCAGGCCGCGCAGGAGGCTGTACACCAGCGTCAGCACCGGATAGGCTGCAGCCATCGTGATGCTGCCCAGCGACACCATACCAGTGGGCAGCAGGCAGGCGAGGAAGATGACCGCCAGCACCGGCAGCAGCACCGGCTGAACGGCGAGGATGGCACCAGCGGCCACCAGCACGCCCTTGCCGCCCTTGAAGCCGAAGTAGATGGGCTTGGAGTGGCCCACCACGGCGAGGATGGCGGCGAGGTAGACGCCCAGATAGGGCGAGATGGCCGCATCGGCGGGCAGATGGCTGAACAGCCACCGGCCGAGGCAGACAGCCACGACGCCCTTGAGCACATCGCCCACCGCCGTGAGGGCAGCGGCCTTTTTGCCGAAGGTGCGCAGCATATTGGTCATTCCGGCAGCGCCCGAGCCGTGGGTGCGGACGTCGTCATGATAAAGGTATTTGCTGACGAGGATGCCGGTGTCCACGCTGCCCAGCAGGTAGGCTTCGGCAGCGACAGCCAGCACGATGAGAAATGCAGTCATGCAGCAAGGCTCCTTCCCTTATACGTCCTTTGCTCCCACCTCGCCGGAGCCGCGCTCCCGCACGACAAGGCGGATGGGGGTGTGCTCCAGACCGAAGTTCTCGCGGATCTGGTTGATGATATACCGCTGGTAGCTGAAGTGGAACAGGTGCTTTGCGTTGACGAAGGCCACGAACGTCGGCGGACGGGTGGAGGCCTGCGTCAGGTAGAAGATCTTCAGGCGGCGGCCCTTGTCGCTGGGCGGCTGCATCCGGGCGGTCGCACGGGCCAGCATCTCGTTGAGGACGCCGGTGGGCACGCGGGCACCGTTCTGGCTGTCCACATCCCGGATGAGCTGCATCAGCTTGTTGACGTTGTAGCCGGTCTGGGCCGAGATGAAGATGATGGGAGCATAGCCCATAAAGCTGAAGCACTCGGCATAGCCGCGGCGCTGCAGCTCCATCGTGTTGGTCTCCTTGCCCTCCACGGCGTCCCACTTGTTGACGACGATGATGCAGGCCTTGCCCTGATCGTGGGCATAACCGGCCACCTTGCTGTCCTGCTCGGTGAAGCCGACGGTGGCGTCCACGAGGATGAGGGCCACGCGGCTGCGCTCCACAGCGGCCAGTGCCCGGACGACCATGTAGCGCTCGAGGCCGTCGGTGATGTTGCTGCGCTTGCGCAGACCGGCGGTATCGGTGAAGATGAACTTGCCGTAGGCGTTGTCCACCGGGGTGTCGATGGCATCGCGGGTGGTGCCGGCCTCGTTGGCCACGATCATCCGGTTCTCTCCGAGGATGCGGTTGGTCAGGCTGGACTTGCCCACATTGGGGCGGCCGATGATGGCGACAGGGATGCGGTCCTCCTCCACGACGGTCTCACTGAAATCGAGGTGGGCACAGACGGCGTCCAGCAGGTCGCCGGTGCCGTGGCCGTGGACGGACGAGATGGGCATGACCTCGTCGAAGCCGAGGTTGTAGAACTCATAGAGCTCCATGGGGGTCTGGCCCACATTATCACACTTGTTGACGGCAAGGATGATGGGCTTATGGCTGCGGCGCAGCATATGGGCCACGTCCTCGTCGGAAGCGGTCAGGCCATTGCGGACATCCACCACCATGATGATGCAGTCGGCGGTGTCGATGGCGATCTGGGCCTGCTCGCGCATATGGGCCAGAATGCCCTCGGTGGCCTTCGGCTCGATGCCGCCGGTGTCCACCAGCAGGAACTCGTGGCCGCTCCACTCGCAGTTGGCGAAGATGCGGTCGCGGGTGATGCCGGGGGTATCCTCCACAATGGCCAGACGCTGGCCGCAGAGCTTATTGAACAGGGTGGACTTGCCCACGTTGGGACGGCCCACCACAGCTACGATCGGTTTGCTCATAGGGGGTTCCTCCTTTCACAAAAGGGGTAACGATTACGGTCTTCTCCGGCGGGCGATGTGGAGGCCGCTGCGCAGCAGGGCCTTGGCCTCGTCGCCGCCGCTGACGGGCAGGACTTCCACCTTCACGCCGAGCCGCTGGCCCAGCTGCTCGATGGTGACATCGTCGAGGAAGGTGTCCTTCTCCTCCCGCAGCATCACGGCAGGCACCCCCAGCGTGCCGCTGGTCAGCCTGCCCTCGCACTGGGCGATGATGTCCGTCGCCGTGACGAGGCCCGCCACGCCGACGTTGCCGCCGAAGAAGTTGTTTTTGATGGTATGCACTGTCACCTCGATCATGGGGTACTGACGGTGCAGCTCGTCCATCATCTCGGTGATGAGGGGGGACGCCATCGTGCCGGTGACGACGTCCAGCTTCTTGGAGCCATAGACACGGTGGGGCTTTTCCAGCTCGGCCAGAAATTCCTGCCGGAAGAGGCTCATCATTCCCACGCCGTTTTCCAGCTGGTCGTAGTCCTCATAGAACTCCGGGGCCGGGATGGGCCGGCCCGCCTTGAGGTACCACTCGTCGCTGGGGTAGATGATGCGCTTGCCGTGGCGGCGCTTACACTCATCCCCAAACTCCTCCATGATGTCGATGACGGCAGCGCTGGTCTCGGCGTCGTAGGGCGTCTGCTTGAACAGGTTCTGCCGGTAATCTGTCACGCCGCAGGGCACCGCTGCCACGCTCTGCACCATCGGGGTCAGCTCCAGCAGGTCGGTGAGGGTGCGGCGCAGCTCGTCGCCGTCGTTGATGCCCCGGCAGAGCACCAGCTGACAATTGACGGCGATGCCGCCCTCCACCAGACGGGGCAGGTACTGGAGCACCTCGCCCGCCCGCTTGTTGGCCAGCATCCGGACCCGGAGCTGGGGGTTCGTCGTATGGACGGAGATGTTGATGGGCGAGATGTGCATCTTGATGATGCGGTCGATCTCATGGTCCTGCATATTGGTCATGGTGATATAGTTGCCGAACAGGAAGGACAGCCGCTCGTCGTCGTCCTTGAAGTAGAGGCTCTCCCGCATCCCCGGCGGGAGCTGGTCGATGAAGCAGAACATACAGTGGTTGGAGCAGGAGTGCTTCTGGTCGCCCAGATAGGTGGAGAAGTCGCAGCCAAAGGGGCCGCGCTCCTCCCGCCGGACATCCCATTCCCGGATGCCGTCTGCCACCCTCGCCTTGAGGTGGAAGCTCTTGCTGTCGGTATAAAAATCGTAGTCCAGCGTGTCGTTCAGCTCATTGCCGTCCACGCTCAGCAGCTCGTCGCCGCCAGCGAGGCCGAGGACAGCGGCCTCGCTGCCCTCTTCCACACGCTCGATCCGGATGGCCATGCTTTCACCTCACAGTTTCGTTCCCAGACAAAGCAAGAAGGGGAAGGCATTGCGCCCTCCCCTTCTGTACATAACACCAATGTGCCACCAATTCTGCGCAAATTAGCCCTTCTTGATGACTTCCTCGCCCTTGTAGTAACCGCAGTTGCCACATGCCTGGTGGGGGAGCTTCAGAGAGCCGCAGTTGCTGCACTTCACCAGTGCGGGGGCCTCCAGCTTCCAAACATTGCTGCGACGCTTGTCGCGGCGGGCCTTGGAAAGATGTCTCTTAGGTACTGCCATATTTTTGCACCTCCTTGATGGGTTTGTCAGTTCAGCAGTGATTTGAGTATCGCTAGCCTTGCGTCTGCGGGTTCGGCCTCAGCTTCTGCCGGAGGGCAGGTACATTCGGCCATCTTCTTCCCGCACCGGGGACACAAGCCCGGGCAGTCAGCGCTGCAAAGCAGCACCGTGGGGATCTGGAACATAAACTCCTGACAGAGCCATTCGTCTACATCCAGATGTCCTTTTTCGTCGAGGGGCAGGTCGAAATCCGGGTCATCCAGATCGCGCTCCCTGACCGTCCACTCTGCTTGCACCGTCTCTTCCCGTTCGACCGGGTCGAGGCAGCGGGCGCACTCTCCGTGCACCAATGCGTTTGCCCGCAGCGTCATCCGGATCTCGTCGCCATCCGGCACCGCCTCAAAGCGGGCCGACACCGGCTGCTCGATCCTTGCACCGGCAAAATCCTTGGCAGACAAATCACACTGAAACTCTGCAACATAAGGTTTCGTGCCGGATACGATAAACTTTCTCAGGTCAAATTGCATAGTACACCTCATAAAAGGCTGCTTTGTTAGTATAGCGCCAACACAGCCCTTTGTCAACACCAAAACAGGCAGAAAACCGAAAAAATTTCAAATTCTCCGGTTTCCTGCCTGTCTGGGATGGTTCAAATCAGAAATTTCAGCGTTTTACAGGTACTTCTTCACATCGTGGGGCAGAGCAGACTCGTCGGCGCTGACCGTGACCGTGACCTTGACGGAGTCGCCGGCGGCAGCAGCCACCTCGTCCAGAACGACGCCCAGACGGTTGATGTCGTGATCCAGCACCTTCAGGATGCCGTCGATGTACAGGTCGGTGATGTCATAATTGCTTGCCAGCAGGCCGGCCACGAAGCCGTACAGCATCTCGCCGCCAGCGATCTTGTACTCGTCCAGATCGATGAGACGGGCTGCATTGTGGATCTCATAGGTCAGCTTCATGCCCTTCTCGACGACAACGACGTTGCCCTTGGAGGTCTTGACCGAATCATTGATCATGTCGATCATAGCCTTGGTCTTACCGGAGCCTTTGGTGCCAACAATCAGTTTAATCATAGTTCTGTCCTCCTGTATTTTCCACGCCTCGCGGCGGGAGATCATTTTTTGTTCCGCCAGATGTTACTTCAGCTTTGCTTCCAGCTCAGCGGTCAGGTTCTCGTAGCCCGGCTTGCCCAGCAGTGCGAACATATTCTTCTTATAGCTCTCGACGCCCGGCTGGTTGAAGGGGTTGACGCTCAGCAGATAGCCGCTGCAGGCGCAGGCACGCCAGAAGAAGTAGATGAGGTAGCCCACATTATAAGCAGACAGGTCGTCCACCTCGATGACCACCTCGGGCACGCCGCCGTCGGTGTGGGCGAGGATGGTGCCCTCCATGGCCTTGCGGTTGACCACGCTCATGTTCTGGTCGGCAAGGAAGTTCAGGCCGTCGAAGTTGCCCTCGAGCTTCTCGATGAAGAGGTCCTGTGCGGGCTTTCTGACGTCCACGATGGTCTCGAACATGGTGCGGGCGCCTTCCTGAATGAACTGGCCCATGGAGTGCAGGTCGGTGGAGAAGATGCAGCTTGCGGGGAACAGGCCCTTGTTGTCCTTGCCCTCGCTCTCACCGAACAGCTGCTTGTACCACTCGTTCATGAGGGTGAAGTTCGGCTCATAGCACTCGAGGATCTCGATGCTCTTGCCCTTGCGGTACAGGATGTTGCGGATGGCAGCATACTTGTAAGCGTCGTTGTCGGGGCTGAGGACGGAGAAGCGCTCCATGGCGTCGGCTGCACCCTGCATCACCTCGTCGATGCTGATGCCAGCGGCGGCGATGGGCAGCAGACCCACAGCGGAAAGGACGGAGTAGCGGCCGCCGACATCGTCGGGGACGACGAAGGTGGGCCAGCCCTGTGCGTCAGCCAGCTGCTTGAGGGTGCCCTTAGCGCGGTCGGTGGTGGCATAGATGCGCTTGTTGGCCTCTTCCACGCCCATCTCGTCTTCCAGCAGCTTGCGCAGCACGCGGAAGGCCAGAGAGGTCTCGGTGGTGGTGCCGGACTTGGAGATGACGTTGATGGAGAAGCGCTTGCCCTTGCACAGCGTGATAATGTCATTCAGATAGGTGGGGCTGATGCTGTTGCCGCAGAAGTAGATCTTCAGGCCGTTGTCCAGCTCGTTGTGGTACATACCCTTGACAGCCTCGATGACGGCGCGTGCGCCCAGATAGCTGCCGCCGATGCCAGCCACCACCAGAACGTCGGAGTCCTCGCGGATCTTGGCTGCTGCGGCCTTGATGCGGGCGAACTCTTCCTTATCGTAATCGCGGGGCAGATACATCCAGCCCAAAAAGTCGTTGCCAGGGCCGTTCTTGGCTTCCAGCGTCTTGTGTGCGGCCTCCACCTGCGGGTAGATGGCCTTGTATTCCTCTTCCTTGATAAAGCTGGAGAGGTGCTTCGTATTCAGAGCGAGACTCATTCTATCAAAACCTCCAAAACATTTTACGGGCACTCTGCCCGGCGAGGGTTTGTCTTGGTATAAGTGTACCGTTCCCGCCGGGCAAAGTCAAGGCCAAAATCCTCGCTTTTCATACAATTTTAATAGTGTTGTTTTGTCAGCTCTTACATCTTTTATACAAACGTCCAAGCCGTTCTTTGCCTGCACTAACCGTTTTTGGCCGGTAGTGCGCCGTTTTCGGTCAGGATGCGCCGACGAGGCTCTGCCACAGCAGCCCGATGGCATCCCGGACGGTCATTCTGGGTGCATCGGCGGCAGCACGCACCTCATACTCCTCCAAAAGGCTTTCGCCCTGATAAACAGCGGCTTTGCCCACTGTCTGCCCCTGCTCCACCGGGGCTTCCAGCTCCTGCGGCAGGGTCAGCTCGGTGTGGAGGGCGGAGGCCGTCCCCTTCTCCACCAGCACCGTCCCGGGCAGGGCCGTGTAATCCAGCGGGACGCTGCCCGCCGCGCTTCCCTTGACCGCGATTTGGAGCGGCTGAACCTCGAGCTTCGGCAGGGGTGCGGCCTCATAGGCCCCGAAACCGTAGTCCAGCAGTGTCGTGGCGGCGTCGAAGCGATCAGCACTGGACGGCGCCCCCAAGACGACCGCGATGAGGGAAAGTCCGTTTCGGGTGGCACTGGCTGAAATGCAGATGCCCGCTCCGCCGGTAGTGCCGGTCTTGAGGCCGGTGATGCCCTCGTACCGGCGGAGGAGCTTGTTGGTGTTGACGAGCTGGGTCTGCCCGCCCCGGAGGGTATCCGTCCAGATGCCGGTATAATGCAGCACCTCGGGGCAGGTGTTCAGGATGGTGCGGCTCATGACGGCCACGTCCCGGGCGGTGGAAAGATGGCCCTCGGCGTCCAGTCCGCAGGCATTGCGGAAGGTGGTCTGCTCCATCCCCAGCGCAGCGGCGCGGGCGTTCATCTGCTCCACGAAGGCCGGCTCGCTGCCGCCCACCAACTCGGCCACCGCCACGGCCGCGTCGTTGGCGGAGGAGACGCAGATGGCCTTTATCATCTCGTCCAGCGTAAAATGCTCCCCCGGCTCGAGCCAGATCTGACTGCCGCCCATATGGTAGGCGTGCTCACTGACCGGCACCGGCGTCTCCATCGTCAGCCGTCCGTCGTGGACGGCCTCGAAGGTGAGGAGCAGGGTCATGACCTTGGTGATGGAGGCGATGGGCACCCGCTCGTCGGCGTTCTTCTCGTAGAGCACTCGGCCGCTGCCCTGCTCGATAAGGATGGCGGCGCGGCAGTTGAGCGAGAGCTGGGGCGCGGCAGCAGCAGCCGGGAGAGCCGTTTCCTCTGCCGCCTCCCCTGCATCGGCGCTGACGGCCCTCTCCTCCGGGTGCATGACGGCCCGCAGGCCCACCCCCTCCGCTGTGCCAAGGGCCAGTGCAAACAGCCAGAAGCAGAGCACGGCGGCACAGAGCGCCGCAAAATTCTTTCGTTCCATCCCTTGTCCCTCCCCGCAATGTCTGTCTGATTGCATTCTATGCAAAAAAAGAGGGCGGAATGCCCTTTTCTCTCCGGGAAAAATCTGCTATAATAGGATGGTTTGTTATACGGAGAGGTTTTCAGAAAGGACACCCCCATGCGAGTTTGTTTTTATACCCTTGGCTGCAAGGTCAATCTGAACGAGACCGGCGCACTGGAGCAGATGTTCCGCTCCGCCGGTTTTACCATCGTGCCGGAGGGCGAAGAGGCCGACGTCTTCGTCGTCAACAGCTGCACCGTCACCAACTTCGGCGACCAGAAGAGCCGCAAGTGGCTCCGCCGGGCCAAGCGCGAGAACCCCGGCGCTGTGACGGTCCTCACCGGCTGCTATCCGCAGGCCTTCCCGGAGGAGGCGGCACAGTTCATGGAGGCCGACCTCGTCTGCGGCAACGGCGACCGGAAGGCCATCCTCGACAATGTGCTCAAGCTGCTGGACGGCCACGAGCGCATCGTCGCCATCGCCCCCCACGCCAAGGGCGAGCAGTTCGAGGAGCTGCCGGTGGAGCGGTTCGAGACCCACACCCGCGCCTTCATCAAGGTGGAGGACGGCTGCAACCGCCAGTGCGCCTACTGCGTCATCCCCCGTGCCCGCGGCCCGGTGCGCAGCCGCTCGGAGGAGAGCATCCTCGCCGAGCTGCGCCAGCTGGCCGCCTCCGGCTACCGGGAGGTGGTGCTCAGCGCCATTTCCCTGCCCAGCTACGGCCTCGACACCGGCACCGACCTCGTGGAGCTGGTGGAGAAGTGCGCCGAGGTGGAGGGCATCGAGCGGATCCGTCTGGGCAGCCTCGACCCCGATATGCTGACGCCCGAGTCCATCACCCGGCTGGCTGCGGTGGACAAGCTCTGCCCCCAGTACCATCTGAGCCTGCAGAGCGGCTGCAGCGCCACGCTGCGCCGGATGCGCCGCGTCTACACCGCTGAGCAGTATGCCGAGGTGGTCAGCCAGCTCCGTGCCGCCTACGGCGGGCGTCCGGTCAGCTTCACCACCGACTGCATCTGCGGCTTCCCCGGCGAGACGGAGGCAGACTTCCGGGAGAGCTGCGATTTCCTGAAGCAGATCGGCTTTTTGAAGGTCCATGTCTTCCCCTACTCCCGCCGCAGCGGCACCCCCGCCTACGACTTCCCCGATCAGGTGCACGAGCGGGAGAAGCAGGCCCGCAGCCGGGAGATGAACGCCATCGCTGAGGATATCCGCCGCGAGGTGCTGGCCGCCTACGAGGGCAGCGAGGACGACGTGCTGCTGGAAACGCCCCTGTCCGGCACCCTCTTCACCGGCTACACCCGGCTGTACATCCCCGTCGTGGTGTCGGCCCCGGGCCGCAAGAGCGGCGAGATCGTCCATGTCCGGCTGGGCCGTTACGATGGCGAGCGCGTCCGGGCAGAGCTGGCCTGAGTCTTAGCCGTTTCTTTGCTATTTTGTACAAATCCAAATATTCGCGTTTGTGCAAGATATACCAGTTGTGAATTTCATAACGAATTTTGGACTTTCCCCTTTTCATCCCGAAAGGTTTATGCTACAATAAAAGTGGATCATTCGGGGCATCGGGCTGTTTGCAGCAGCCCAGTACCGACCCGTCCCGGATAAAGCCGCGTACCAGCGGCCTTTTGTTCTGTTGTTTCAAAGCAAGGAGAGATTGGAATGAGTTTCAGAGGAATCAATACGACGGTCATCCAGATCCGCCGCCAGGTGTTCACCGAGGTCGCACGGATGGCCTATGCCAACGTCAAGGGCGAGCAGGCAAACCACCTGATGCGCAAGATCCCTTACACCATCATCCCCGGTGAGGAAGGCAAGCTCCGCAAGGACATCTTCCTTGAGCGCGCCATCGTTGAGGAGCGCGTGCGTCTGGCCATGGGCCTGCCCACCCGCCGTATGGACGAGCACAACAGCGTCGTCTCCGGTCTGGAGGACGCTTCCATCGCCGATAAGTATTACGACCCCCCGCTGGTGAATGTCATCAAGTTCGCCTGCAACCGCTGCCCTGAGAAGCTGGTCAAGGTCTCCGACCTGTGTCAGGGCTGCCTCGCTCACCCCTGTATGGAAGTCTGCCCCAAGAAGGCCATCACTTGGGAGAGCGGCCGCTCCACCATCGATCAGGACAAGTGCATCAAGTGCGGCCGCTGCGTGACTGTCTGCCCCTACAACGCCATCGTCAAGACCGAGCGCCCCTGCGCCGCTGCCTGCGGCATGGGTGCCATCCACTCCGACGAGCTGGGCCGCGCTGAGATCGACTACAGCAAGTGCGTGTCCTGCGGCCAGTGTCTGGTCAACTGCCCCTTCGGTGCCATCGCCGACAAGGGCCAGATCTACCAGCTCATTCAGGGCTTTAACCGCGGCGACCGCATCTACGCCCTCGTCGCCCCTGCCTTCATCAACCAGTTCCCGACGCTGGCCTCTACCGGCAAGCTCAAGGCTGCGCTGAAGGCTCTGGGCTTCTGTGACGTCGTCGAGGTCGCCATCGGCGCTGACCTGTGCACCGTGGACGAGGCCCACGACTTCCTCGAAGAGGTGCCCGGCAAGCTGAACTTCATGGCTACCTCCTGCTGCCCGGCATGGAGCATGATGGCCAAGACCGCTTTCCCGGATCTGGCCAAGAACATCTCCATGACCATGACCCCCATGGTCTTCACTGCCCGCATGATGAAGCAGGCCGACCCCGAGGCCCGTATGTGCTTCATCGGACCCTGCGCTGCCAAGAAGCTGGAGGCTTCCCGCCGCACCGTCCGCTCTGATGTGGACTTCGTGCTGACCTTCGAGGAGCTGGCCGGCATCATCGAGGCCAAGGACATCGATGTGGCCAATCTCGAGGTCGATCCCGATGAGATCGATCTGGTGCATGCTTCCGGCGCAGGCCGCGGCTTCGCTCAGTCCGGCGGCGTCGCCAAGGCTGTCGCCGATAAGATCAAGGAGTGGAACCCCGATATGGACGTCAAGATCGCGTCCGCACAGGGCCTCGCCGAGTGCAAGAAGCTGCTGATGCTGGCCAAGGCCGGCAAGTACAACGGCTACCTGCTGGAGGGCATGGGCTGCCCCGGCGGCTGCATCGGCGGCGCAGGCACCATCGCCGACCCCGCCCGCACTGCCATCGCACTGAACAAGTACGTCAAGGAGGCTCCGTTCCAGGATCCTGAGCAGAGCGCCTTTATGACCAGCATCCATGTGCTGAAGGACGACCCCGACTTTGAGGTCTGATCTTCCCTGACCTCTGCCGCCTCCCGCCCGCCGGGAGGCGGCTTTTTTGCGCCTTCGGCCGCATTTGCGGTTTTTGCCACACAAAATATGTCCAATGTGAAACGGTTTTGTGAAACTATGACAAGGCAGATTGACTTTTTCTTCTGAATATGTTATTTTTGCGGTGACAAATCCTTCTCGTTCGTTTCGGCTGCGCAGCAGGAAGCAAATGCCCGCTCTGCACAGAACGCACGAATAGAGCCGCACCTGCGGCTGGAAAGGTCGATCTTTGATATGATGATTTCTTTAAAGCATCTGAACAGACGCGCCGGGGCGGTCCTCGTCTCGCTGCTGCTCCTCCTGACGCTGGCGGTCAGCGCCAGTGCCGCCGCCGTCAAGATGAGCGTCGGCGTCCGGTTCTGGCGGGAGACCGGGGATAAGGAGTCGATGGCCGACAGCGCCGTGGATACCGCCCGCGAAGCCACCCTCACCCGCCAGCCCAACGGCACCTTCACCCTCGAGCTTCCGGTCAAGCAGATCTCTTCCATGAACGTGACCGGTTCCCTCACCGGCATCCGCATCGGCGAGGTGAACTATGAGGGCACCCTGAGCGGCGAGCTGTCCAACGGCACTGCCGTGCTGACCCTCAAAAACCTGCCCGCCTCGGTGCTCACCGGCAGCGACTCCAATCAGGCGTTGGCCGTCACCTGCAGCATCAAGATGGACACCGTCCTCCTCGGTGACATCACCACCAGCGCGCGGATGTCCGTCTGGGTCGAGCGCTGAACACACAGCACAAAAAGCGCCCCGCAGTTCGCAACAGAACTGCGGGGCGCTTGCTTTGTTTCAGGTAGTGCTTACTCGGCGATGATGCTCTTGCCGGTCATCTCGGCCGGGACGGGCAGGCCGATGTAGGGCAGCATGGTGGGGGCAATGTCGGCCAGACAGCCGCCCTCGCGCAGCTTCACGTCGCCGCAGCCGATGGCCACGAAGGGCACGACGTTGGTGGTGTGGGCAGTGAAGGGGGTGCCATCCGGGTTCTTCATCTTTTCGGCGTTGCCGTGGTCGGCGGTCAGGAAGGCACAGCCGCCAGCGTTCAGCACAGCGGTGACGACCTTCTCGACGGCAGCATCCACAGCCTCGACGGCCTTGACTGCTGCTTCAAAGACGCCGGTGTGGCCGACCATATCGCAGTTGGCGAAGTTCAGGATGACCACGTCATACTTGTCGCTCTCGATGCGCTTGACGCACTCGTCGGCCACCTCGGGGGCGCTCATCTCAGGCTTCAGGTCATAGGTGGCCACCTTCGGGCTGGGGATGACGCAGCGGTCCTCGCCCTCGTAGGGAGCCTCAACGCCGCCGTTGAAGAAGAAGGTGACGTGAGCGTACTTCTCGGTCTCGGCGATGCGCAGCTGGGTCTTGCCGTTCTCGGACAGGTACTGGCCCAGAACATTCTTCAGCTCGACGGGAGGATATGCGACCTCACAGTTGGGCATGGTGGCGTCATACTCTGCCATGCAGACGTAATTGACCTGCTTGCGGCCGCCGCGGCGCTCGAAGCCGGTGAAGGCGTCGTCGCAGAAGATACGGGTCATCTGACGGGCACGGTCGGGGCGGAAGTTCATGAAGATGACGGTGTCGCCGTCCTGCACGCGGCCACCCTCACAGGTGACGCAGGGCAGAACGAACTCGTCGGTCTTATCGTCGGCGTAGGATGCCTCAATGGCCTCCTGTGCGTTGGCGGCGTGGTTGCCCTCGCCGTAGACGAAGGCTGCGTAGGCCTTCTCCTCGCGGTCCCAGTTGTTGTCGCGGTCCATTGCGTAGTAGCGGCCGGAGACACTGGCGATCTTGCCGATGCCCAGCTCGTCCAGCTTAGCCTGCAGATCGGCGAGGAAGCCCTTGCCGGAGTGGGGGTCGGTGTCACGGCCATCGGTGATGCAGTGGAGGTAGACCTCCTTCGCTCCCATATGCTTTGCCATCTCCAGCACGCCGAACCAGTGGTCTGCGTGGCTGTGGACGCCGCCGGTGCCCACCAGACCCATCAGGTGGATGGCCTTGCCCGCGTCGATGGCGGCCTTCATGTTCTTGACGAGGACGGGGTTCTTGAGCATCTCGCCGTCGCGGATAGACTTGGTGATGAGGGTCAGCTGCTGGTAGACGATGCGGCCAGCGCCCATATTGGTATGGCCCACCTCAGAGTTGCCCATCTGACCGTCGGGCAGACCGACTGCCATGCCGGAGGCGTCAATGGTGGTCATGGGGTATTTTGCCATCAGGGAATCGATGAAGGGCTTGTTGGCTGCGGCCACGGCGTTGCCGTAGGTCTCGTTGGGGGTCCAGCCAAAGCCATCCATGATACAGAGCAGAACAGGTTTTTTGGACATAAAAATGAGTCTCCTTTGAAAGTTCAACAAACAGCGCCCGGCTCGATGCCGGAAATGCGGCGCAGCCGGGCGCAGAGAAAGTGTTTTTTCCGTCAGCGCTTACGCTCAGCCCTTGGAGGCGGCGTTAACGATGACAGCAAAGTCGGGAGCCTTCAGGGATGCGCCGCCGATGAGGCCACCGTCCACATCCTTCTTGCTCAGCAGCTCCTCGCAGTTCTTGGCGTTCATGCTGCCGCCGTACTGGACCGTGGTAGCCTCGGCCACAGCCTCGCCGTAGACCTCGCCGATGACCTTGCGGATCTGAGCGCAGACCTCCTCGGCCTGCTCGGCAGTGGCGGTCTTGCCGGTGCCGATGGCCCAGATCGGCTCATAGGCGATGACGACATTTGCCATTTGCTCGGCGGTGACATCACGCAGGGCGATCTTGGTCTGCATCCGGACCAGCTCCTCGGTGACGCCCTCCTCACGCTGCTGCAGGCTCTCGCCCACGCAGATGATGACCTTCAGGCCGGCGTTCAGAGCGGCCAGAGCGCGCTTGTTGACGGTCTGGTCGGTCTCGGCGAAGTACTGGCGGCGCTCGGAGTGGCCGACGATGACGTACTCGACGCCCAGATCCACCAGCATATCTGCGCTGATCTCGCCGGTGAAGGCACCGGACTTCTCGAAGTGGACGTTTTCAGCGCCAACATGGATGTTGGTGCCCTTGGTCTTTGCCACAGCCGTGACCAGATCGGTGTAGGGAGTGCAGATGACGACCTCGCAGGATGCGTCCTTGACGGCGGGGATCAGCTCGTCCACCAGAACAGCAGCCTCGGAGGCGGTCTTGTTCATCTTCCAGTTGCCAGCAATGATAGCCTTGCGCTTTGCCTTATCCATGATATGTTCTCCTTACCTTCTTATTGATAAAAACAGAAAGGTGCGGCGGCGAAACAGCCGCCGCACCCGTTTATGATGCCGGAATTATGCGTTCTGGATAACTGCGATGCCGGGCAGCTCCTTGCCCTCCAGATACTCCAGAGAAGCGCCGCCGCCGGTGGAGATGTGGGTCATCTTATCGCCCAGACCCATCTGCTGGACAGCTGCTGCGCTGTCGCCGCCGCCGATGACGGTGGTAGCGTCGCTCTCAGCCATTGCCTTGGCCACAGCCAGAGTGCCGGCTGCCAGAGTCGGGTTCTCGAAGACGCCCATGGGGCCGTTCCAGACGACGGTCTTGGAAGCCTTGACCGCATCGGCGAACAGCTTCATGGTCTCGGGGCCAATGTCGCAGCCCTCCATGTCAGCCGGGATGGCGGTGACAGGGACAACGGTGGTCTCGACGGGAGCGTCGATGGGGTCAGGGAAGTTCTCGACACAGGCAGTATCGACGGGCAGGAGCAGCTTGACGCCCTTCTCCTGAGCCTTTGCCATCATCTCCTTGCAGTAGTCCAGCTTGGAGTCGTCGCACAGGCTCTTGCCGACCTCATAGCCCTGTGCCTTGATGAAGGTATAGGCCATGCCGCCGCCGATGATGAGGGTATCGACCTTCTCCAGCAGGTTGGAGATGACATTCAGCTTGTCAGCGACCTTTGCGCCGCCCAGAATGGCGGTGAAGGGACGGACGGGATCGTTCACGGCGTTGCCGAGGTACTTGATCTCCTTCTCCATCAGGTAGCCGACAGCGGTGTCCTTGATGTAGTCGGTGACGCCTGCGGTGGAGCAGTGTGCACGATGGCAGCTGCCGAATGCATCGTCAACATAAGCGTCAGCCAGAGAAGCCAGCTCCTGAGAGAACTCGGGGATGTTCTTGGTCTCTTCCTTGCGGAAACGGGTGTTCTGCAGCAGGACGACGTCGCCGTTGTTCATGGCAGCGACAGCAGCCTTTGCATTCTCGCCCACGACGTTGTCGTCGTCAGCAAACACGACGGTCTTGCCCAGCTTTGCGCTCAGAGCCACAGCAACGGGTGCGAGGCTGAACTTTGCCTCGGGGCCGTTCTTCGGCTTGCCCAGATGGCTGCACAGGATGACCTTTGCGCCGTCATTGACCAGCTTCTGGATGGTGGGCAGAGCCGCATTGATACGGTTCTCGTTGGTGATGACGCCGTCCTTCATGGGGACGTTGAAATCGCAGCGGACAAGGACCTTCTTGCCGCAGTAGTTCTGATCGTCGATCGTCTTTTTACCTAAACCCATAGTGATTATTCTCCTCTCAATTCATTCTTCGGAATCGAATTTCGCTCACTCTCGGGGCCTTGACCCCTATGACACTATTATAAACAAAATGTGTGTGTATTGCAAGGACGGCGGATGGATAATTTATTAACAAACTTTTCCCGGGATATTCTGGAATTGTGTCTATTTTGACAGTGGCTTGACAAAGAGCAGCCTTTCCATCCCGCGTCCGCCCGACAAAGCCGGGCTGTGAGGCTCAGTCTCTCCGGAACAGGTCGCGGGTGTAGACCTTCTCCTGTACATCATCGAGGCAGCTGTCGTAGCGGTTGGCAATGATGGCCTGACTCCGCTTTTTGAACGCCTCAAGGTCGTTTACCACCTCGCTGCCAAAGAACGTCGTGCCATTCTCCAGCGTCGGCTCGTAGATGATGACGGTCGCGCCCTTGGCCTTGATCCGCTTCATGACGCCCTGAATGGAGGACTGCCGGAAGTTGTCGGAGTTCGCCTTCATGGTCAGGCGGTAGACGCCGATGACGCAGGGCTTCTCCTCCCTTGCGTCGTACTCGTTCTCCTCCCCATAGCTGTAGTAGCCCGCCATCTGAAGCACCCGGTCGGCGATAAAGTCCTTGCGGGTGCGGTTGGACTCCACGATAGCCTCGATGAGGTTCTCGGGCACGTCGGCGTAGTTGGCGAGAAGCTGCTTGGTATCTTTCGGCAGGCAGTAGCCGCCGTAGCCGAAGCTGGGATTATTATAATGTGTGCCGATGCGGGGGTCGAGGCAGACGCCCTCGATGATCTTCTGGGTGTCAAGGCCCTTCATCTCGGCATAGGTGTCCAGCTCGTTGAAGAAGGAGACGCGGAGCGCCAGATATGTGTTTGCAAACAGTTTGACGGCCTCTGCCTCTGTGAAGCCCATGAAGAGGGTCTCGACATCTTTCTTGATGGCCCCCTCCTGCAGCAGATGGGCGAAGGTGTGGGCCGCTTCCACAAGGCGGTCGTCCTGCATATCCGTACCCACGATGATGCGGCTGGGATAGAGATTGTCATACAGCGCTTTGGACTCCCGCAGAAACTCCGGGCTGAAGATGATGTTCCTGCACTGATATTTTTCCCGAACCGAAGCCGTGAAGCCCACCGGGATGGTGGACTTGATGACCATGATGGCCTCGGGGTTCACCTTCATCACCAGCTGGATGACCGCCTCCACCGCAGAGGTATCGAAGAAGTTCTTCCGGCTGTCGTAGTTGGTCGGGGCGGCAATGACCACGAAGTCCGCGTCCCGGTAGGCCGCTTCCCCGTCCAGCGTAGCGGTCAGGTCGAGATCCTTTTCCGCAAGGTATCGTTCAATGTAGTCATCCTGAATGGGAGGCTTTTTGTGGTTGATCTGCTCCACCTTCTCCGGCACGATGTCCACAGCGGTGACACGGTGATGCTGGCTCAGCAGAGTGGCGATGGACAGGCCGACATAGCCTGTGCCCGCAACGGCAATGTTCAGTTTTTCGAATGCTCTCATGGCTTTCGCTCCTACGACACAACTATAAAATGTTCGGCGGCTTCTGTTTTATTGTATCATGAAGCAGGCCGAACAGCAAGCAAAGATAAACAAAAACACCCTTCCCTCTGCGGAGACCCGCAGAAGAAAGGGTGTCGGACTCACTTATTGGCATCCGTGCTTTTCAGCACGCCACCTCAAGCACTTTTGAGCGTAGAGCTGTGATTAGCAGTTCTCAGCGAAGTACTTAATGGTACGAACCATCTGAGAGGTGTAGGAGTTCTCGTTGTCGTACCAAGACACGACCTGAGCCTGATAGATGTCGTCGTAGCTACGCTAATTTTTTCACGTTTTTTGTGGTCGTTCATAATTTCGAAACAACAGTTACAGTACCACAGCATACCGTTGTCGTACCAAAACCGGCTTGTTCGTATCAAGATTATACCACGTTTCAGCGTTATTTTCAAGTTTTTTCGCAATTTTGTATTTTTGGATGTTTTTGCATCCTTGTGCGTTTTATGCGTATACATTTTTCATGTGATATCGCGTGCATTCCTCGGAGCGTCCGGGGCCCGGGGCATCCGCCGGGGGGCGTTCGCCCTGCCCAGATGCGCTCCTCTGCTGCCTCTTTTGCTGAAATTTCGCCGGAAGTGATTTTGGGAGATGGTGTGGGAAATAGTGCATTTTTGTTCGATATGGAATATTTTTATTATAAAACCGCATGGTCTTGGAAAGTGAAAGTTGTATGCTCGTATAGGTGGGGTGCTAAGTTTCCAAAGTGTTCGCGGTGTGGAATCACCATGGAGCATGAGTACCAACTCTTCTGTGACCGCTGCGGTCAAAAGCTGAACTGGAGTGGTCTTGATGATGTAGAAGTACGGTACATAGGGTGGGATTTTCATTTCAAACTATATAGGGCAGATCGTGCTTACTTCATAGCTTCCATCATGAGCCTGATTCCGACTTTCAGACCTTCCTCAAAAGCAGTCTTCTCCCATGCGCAGCACACCGTCCCCTGCCGGTCCATAATCTTTTCCCAGAGCGGAATCTTATCTCCAACATAGTCATCTACAAGTCTATTCATTCCGTCCAAGCTGCGCAGCCACTCTTCCAGTTCCTTTTCTTTGGCCTTTGCAACTTTCCCGGCAGCTGTGTTTTTCTCTACTGGATTATTCTCCGTGTAATGCTCGTAGATCAGATCCAGCAGGTTCTCCACCGGCGAATAATACTCCGGCTCCGTTTTCTTCATGTACTCTTCCAGCATCTCTCTTAATTTTTCTATAATGCTACCATCCTTCCCAACTGAGATTCACATCCTCAGTTACGGCACATATTACCGCACACTTCTGTACATAGCAACCTATTTTTTGCGGGCTTTTGGACGGCCCATCTTCTCCTTTACCTCATCTGGCACATCGATCAGACCGAACCGATAGAACATCCCGTAGATGTAGGTCACGCCTCGAATATCGCCCAGCGCTTTTGGGCGGTCTACCACTTCTCTTTTAATATTCTTCAGCGTCAGCAGCACCGAGCTCCACGCCAGACTTTTGCTGTTTTCCCGGCGGTCGATCCAGAGTTCCTTTGTATACTCGCCGTTCCTTCCCTTTTTAATTTCGTAAGAAAATGGCAATCCGGAGTAGGTTTTTAATTTCACCCCGGCATAGGCCAGAACCACTCCCCAGAAGTTCTCTTCTGTCGGATCAGTTCTCCACCGTTTCATTGCTCTGTATCTCCTCTGCCGCTCTGCTCCAACACTGATCTTCTCTTTATCAGCTGTACTCGGAAAGTACACGCCTTTTTTATAAGGCAGGTATGAGGTGACGGAGGCTTTGGAAAGCTGAAGAGTGTTTGCAGTTGAGAGTATGGAGGTTTTGTAGTCTTGTGTTTCTCGGTATTCTTCAAAGGTATCCTGTACCTTCTTTGCCACTTCCGATTCATACACGCCGGCCGTGATGAGTAGCTTTCTTACTTTGATGGGGTTTAGCGCTAGAGCATCTGCGATGTCTTGGAGGGAGCATTCCTCCTCATAAAGTGTCACAGCACTTTCCATCTGCTCCTTCAGATTCTTCCTGGCATCGTACTCCGGCTTCAGCTTCTTCTGACCGCCGCCGGGTTTCCGGGGCTTATACGCTCTTTTCTCTCCCATAGTTCACATTGTCTCTCCATCCCTTACTCATGCAATTCCAGCGGCAGTCCGTCTGGGTCGTGGAAGAAAGTCATCTTCTTTCCGGTATAATCGTCAACCCGAATCGGCTCACATTCAATCCCAACCTCCGCCAGCTCATTCACTGTCTGTTCCACGCTATCAACGCAGAACGCAAGGTGACGTAGACCGCAGGCCTCTGGGCGATTAACACGCTTCGGTGGATTTTCCTCAGCGAAAATCTCCAGCTCTGTGTGCTCATTGACACGCAGATCCAGCTTCCAGTCCTTACGCTCCGGGCGGTAGTTCTCTCTGATAACAGAGAAGCCTAACTTGTTCACATAAAAATCCTTTGCGGCTTCGTAGTCAGATACGATAATTGCGATGTGGTGTATTTTAGATAAGTTCATTTTGTGTCACGCTCCATTTCTTTTATTCGCATTTCATTTCCATTTTATTTTCGTTTTAAACTATATAACAACCTTCGAAAAACACCGTGTGAACTCCTGGAGTTCAGTTTGTCCACACGGCATTTATTTTTTTTGTTCTTGTTTTATTTCAGCTTTTCCAGGATCTCATCTGCGCTCATGCCGCTGGCTAATAATTTCTTAACCACACTCTCGGCTTCAGCCTTCTTAGCTTCTTCAGCGGCTTTAGCATCTGCCTTTGCCTTTTTCGTTTCCAGCGTTGCCACTTCTTTTTTGACCTTCTTCAGAGCTGCCTTTTTTTCTTTCAAGTCTGCTTTCAAGGTGTCAATGTTTGCGGTGATGGAAGTGATCTCAGTATTCAGAGACGCAATAGTCTCCTGCTTCTCTGCAATCTGGGAAACAAAATCAATGGTCACAACTTTGGGCTTATTCTTGCTACCTTTGGTTCTGGGCATAATCAATCAGCCTTTCTATTATGTATTGTGGTTTAAGTATAACACTGTAGAAAACAGATGGCAATATACTGGGAATATTATAGTTCCAGCTTCACAGCATTCCGATCTTTTTCCGATATTATATACGCTCCTTCCGGCCACGGCTCACCTTGCCAGACAAAATCCGAATCATACCGCGCAGCCTTGGCAGCTTCACCGCAGAAATCATTATCCGCACACCACTGCATCAAGGTATCATCTTCCAACGTCAGGTATCCATGCGCAAAACCTCTGGGAATCAGCATCTGCTTTCGATTTTCAAAAGACAGCACCGCACTGTAAGCATGACCATAGGTTTCCCCCGGGCACAGATCCACAGCCACATTGAAAATCGAACCATGCAGACAGGACACCAGCTTCGCTTGGGCGTGTTCCCCTTCCTGAAAATGCAGACCACGCAGCGTGAACGCTTTCTTGCTGTATCCCTGATTGATCTGTCGAACAGTAAAATTTATAGATTGGTCGTATGGCACGGCAAGATATCCTCTGAAGTCTTCAAAGACTGTGGCTGTGAGTATTATTGGCCTTGTCTGTTTTGTATCCACAGTTGCACCTCTTTCTTTATTTTCGTTTCAAACTATATGCTTTTTAGGATAACACAGGGTGTTCTCCCCTGTGTTCACCACTGTTTCCGATATTCTCTTGGACTGATTCCTTCTACTTTTCGGAACATCCGACTAAAATAGTTTGCATCTCCCATGCCGACCGCAACACCAACTTCATCCACAGTCATATCTGTGAAGCGAAGCAGCTGCTTGGCTCTGGTGATCCGCTTTGAGATCAGATAGTTATTGACTGTTGTTCCGTAAGTCTCTTTGAAGATTTTGGACAGATAGAACTTGTTAATGAAGAAGCGTTCTGCCAGATCATCCAATGTAAGCTTCTCCGTATAATGCTCGTCCAGATACTCCTTTACAGCTACAAGTTCCAGCCGCTTTCGAGATATTGTAATACTCTCTGGATGCCAAGACTGTTCCATCAGTAAGGTGAGTAAAGTCCCTAGCTTCTCATTGATCCGCATATCCCGGATGTAATCAGACGAAGAAGCTAGGTCATAAAGGTCTGTCAGGATTGATGTAAAAGAAGCTAGGTCATCTGGGTGGAACACTGGCCGACCGCCGCGCTCCTTGTATTTCTCATACACAGCTGGAAGAGACGGTGCATAAAAATGGCACCATTGAAGTGACCAAAGATTATCAAATGTAGAATGGCTGTACGCTTTCCGGCAGTCGATGAACACACAGTCTCCCTGGCCTAGCTGATAAGTCTGCTCCTCATAGGAACGTTCTCCCTCGCCAGACAGAACGATAAAGCAAAGAAACGACACCAAATCCTCTCTCTGGGATATATGTGGGTGAACAGCCTGCAAAGAGCCGACCTCCTGCAGATGGATCAAGGATGTCCGGGCAAAGGTTGATGGGGTGTAAATGATTCGGGAGGAACTTACGGAAGAAGATTGTGGGTTGAACAATTCTCGATCCATAGTGCTTCTCCTCACCTCCACCTACTCAGGTATTTTTCTTTAACCGATTAATTACGCTGGCTGATTTGTTCTTCACCTTTTCCACAAGCTCATTTCCTTCAACAGCCACTTTCTGCACTAGCTCGCTATCATACGGAAGGTTTGCCATGTGATGAATCAGGTCGTTGTGATGAATCAGGTCGTTTCGTTCTTTTATCCAAACCCGGCACTCCTGAATAAGTTCTTTCGTAAGCCGATCCCGATAGAATTTGTCTGAAAGTTCTTTCCTGTTCTCGATCAGGTTCAGTTTCTTACTGATGGACACATCCTGCCCATTTTTATCTATGTACGGATTCCCGGCGTATTTTAGGACAGAAGCCAGTCGATCTTCCACGATGGCATATTCCAAGAAGATGGCTTCGTAATAGAAACCATACTTTAATGCTTTTGATAATGATTCATGGATTGATTTATAGGTTTCGTACTTTTGAGTGTTCATACTAAATATCTCGCCTTATAATGCGAAATCTGCGATGCAATCATCTATCATGGCATGCATCGTGTAGTTTTTTACCCGGAAGTCTTTTAGTACTTTTTTAACTCTTTTTCTATCCGCATCGGAAAAACAGCTGACATGCCACGATGCATTCCTTTTCCTCTGGTCATGCCCGTAGTCAACATAATCCATATAACCCAATATGGAATGACAACCTTCTGGAATTGGAACACCATATTGTTTTGACAATTCATTCAACACATTTTGAGTTCTTCCTGCCTGCTCAAGCCAAAATCTCTGCATTACAGCATCCCTCGCATCTCTTTCCGAATATGGTAGTGTGTCTTTTCCTTCATTTGCAAAGATATCTTTTTCATTTGGAAGCATCCGCATTCTGTGGTGTGTTGCATACTGAAAATTTCGCACCATAAAATCCAAGAAGAACTGATCACCGCCATCTTCTTCAAAAGATTGTAAAAGGCCCAGATCAATATGTCCTACCGCAGACAATTTCTCATAGTTACACCCACATCTTGTGACTGCATCAATGAATTCAAAATATGGCATATCTGCTTCTGCAAAAGAATGCCCCAAAACATAAATGTTCTCTATATCTTCGATATGAACTCCGTTTTTCATCAGCGCAACACACAAAGCATCAATCCGATCTGCTGTATGCTTGTCTGTCCTGTAGAGGGCATCTTCCACTGCATATAATCCATCAATTCTTGGCAATCCCTTTGTTGGATCTAACGGTTCCATTATCTTTCGTTCAATCAACTCTTTGAATGGTTCTTCTGGATGTGTGGAATGACCAGCAACAATCGATTCTGGATCAGTTGCAACTCCATGAATATGAAAGTCATTCTTAGATTTCACGCCAAACCGTTTTTCCAATGTATCTGTGTAATTAAAGTTTATAATAAAGCAATCATCTGGGAATCTAAAACCACTGCTCTTTTCCTCTATATTAAATCTCATAACCCAATCACAGAATAATCGGCGTATAAGCGTTATGGCTTCATCAACCGTTTGGCTTAACTTTTTTCTACCCTCTGCACTTCTTCCAAAATACAGATTTATAATCTGATCATCTATCTTGTCCATTCTCGCTTCCAAATTCCAGAAAAAATCATTTTTCAGCTGATCTGGCTCAAACGGATTCCCATATATCAGTTCGACCGCAGTGATTTTCTTTTCTATTCCAGCAGTATCTTTTATTGTATAAAAGCTGTATCCAAGCTTACTTGCAACTTCTTCAATATGTTCATTATAATAAACTCTGAATTTTTCATATGATTAGCGCCTATTAGGAAAACACACTGTCAAAGGGGGTTGTAGCGGGGGTTAGCCCGCTACTGCGGTATCTTCCGTAGTGTTGATTTCAATGTACTCTGCAATCTTGTGGAGCTCGTCAGCAAATTTGAATTTCACGCTGATATTGCCGTTTTCATAGACCTTGATATAGTCCACAAGCTCAACCAAGATTTCACGGTTGAGGGCTTCAATGTTCTGATACTTCATAAAGGCTACCAGTGCAGGATGCTCGTTGTCCACACCGTTTGCCAGTTCTGCGCGTTCAGCGTTCAGCCGGGTAAGCACTGCGGAAATATCAGAAGTCTGCCGTTCATAGTCAGCCTTCATATCCCGGTATTCCTGCTGGGTGATTTCACCGTCTTTCCAGTCCTGATAAAGAGATTGCTTGTAGCGTGTTATCTTTGTCAGTTCCCGCTCTTTTGCAGCTATCAGATCGTCCAGTCGGTAAGACTGGCTTTTTTTGATTGGAGCGGAATTGATCTGCGTGACGATTTCCGAGTAGGAAACAGCCAAATGTACCTGATGCTGTACAGCGAACAAAACAGCAGCCTCCAGCCGTTCATGCTTGATTGAGTGCATGGTGCAGGCTGTCCGGGAACGGTTCTTGTAGGTTGAGCAAGAATAATATACATTGTTGTTCTTGCCAACGCATCGGGTAATGGCCCGCCCGCAATCGGCACATTTCAGAAAGCCGCTGAATAAATGTACCTCACGGCCTTTCGGGGAAGTACGGGTATCACGCTGTAAGAGAGCCTGTACCTTGTCGAAAGTTTCATAGTCGATAATGGCCTCATGCGTTCCAGCCACTTCCACCCATTCCTCGCGTGGAACAGCTTCAATCTGGTGTACCTTGTAGCTTTTCACCCGGCTTCGGCCTTGGGCTAAATCCCCGGTGTAGGTCGGATTGGTAAGAATGGAGTGGATCATGCGGACTCCCCACATAGGATCGTCATACCCTCTTGTCGAAACAGGCAAGCCCTTTTGTACCTTGTAAGCCGAGGGGCTCGGTACGCCGTGTTCGTTCAGGTACAGCGCGATAGCACGTTTTGATGACCCTTGAATAAGCATTGTGAAAATGAGTTTGACATTTTCAGCAGCATCGGGATCAACAATCAGCCTGTGCTTGTCCTTTGGGTGCTTTACATAGCCGTAAGGAGCAAATGCTCCGATATACTGGCCGTTGCGCCGTTTGTAATCAAATACCTGCCGGATCTTTTTGGAAGTCTGATAGCAGTAATTATCGTTCATCACGTTTGTAATGGGAACGATGATATTTGAAACGCTGTCGGGGTTCTTGTAGCTGTCCACATTCTCAGCAAGGCTGATAAAGCGAACACCCATTTGAACAAACAGGTTGTCGATCAAACTTCCGGCATCGCTATAATTTCGTGCGAAGCGGGACAGGTCTTTTACTATAACGCAGTTGATTTTACCACTCATGACATCCGCCAAGAGCCGTTGAAAATCTTCACGGTTAGCGTCCGTTCCAGTATGTCCGTCATCTACATATTCCGTGATACTTTCAAACTCGTCAATGTTGCGTCGGTAAAAATCGTTCAGTAGGTCACGCTGGTTTTTTACGCTGTTGCTATCGTCTTTTCCTTTTTTCAAATCTTCCTTTGAAAGCCGGATATAGATGCCCAGCCGCCAGCGGCGGATTGTGTAAGAGGGAGAGAAACTCTGCTGATACCCTCTGTTTTTTGCTCGTGCCATTGTTCCTCCTTCCCTATCACATTACACTTATATTATAACTCTGTCCGGGGAGGACAACAAGGATGCCTCCGCTTCGGGACACTTTGTCTCGAAGAAGCAAAACGAGCTGTAACCGAAGTTACAGCCCGCTTCTTTGCCGCAGCAGGAAATCCGTCAGCTTATCTTGGAGAGATGGCCCGCTTTCAGCAAATTCAATTTTTACGCCAACACCACCGATGCAAAAGCAGTATGGATTTTTGACAGTCTGCAAAAATCGAGTGATGCGCTCCTTTCGGGAAAGCGCATTGTCAAAGGTCATACCGCTCACATCAGGCAGGGACTCGGCAGCCACCGCGCCAATGTCAACGCTTCTCATTTGTTCAAGTTCCTGTGTAGTTAATTTCACGGTAAACCTCCTTCGCAGATTGATAGAACGCCTCCCGCTGTTTGGTGGGGAAACGCAACAGGCCAGCACCACCGGGATGCTGACCTGTTGCCTTACTCCACCTTGGGACACTTTGTCTCGAGGTTTATTATAGTTTTTGAATATTAGAGAGCGCCGCACATATTTACTTGGCCTATCCAAAGACAATCGTTATTTTCTGTGCGGCGCTCTCAACGCAAGTAAAGCGACAAGCCCGGAGGAACAGGCATCCAACCTGTTCAGCGCCGGATCATGGCCTTGGGATGGCCGGGCCCATTTACAGTGTTGGTGTTGTTCGCTCAATCCCTTTTGGGAAATGTCACCGCGCACCCACCGTTTGGCTCCCCGTACTTACTCAGGGTTGCCGTTATTCCCTTGCGTTAAGAAGAAAACCTCCTCTCATAAACCGAGACATTTTTTCATCAATTCCAAGTGGGTTAAGAAGAAAAAATCAAAAAGTTTTTTTCATGCGTTCAAGGCCACGCTTGATCGACTGGCGAATAGACTCCTCATGTACGCCCTCGGCCTCGGCAATTTCCTTAATCGACTTGCCAAGAATGATATGTGCGTCAATTCTGCGGCCCTGGATCTCCGGCAGAGAATTGAGAGCGTTCCACAGACGAAGAAAGGTTTCCATCCGTTCAAGGAGCTCCTGCGGGGTCGGCTCATGCAGGCAAGCGGAATATTCAATCCCGTCATCGCAGTCCAGAGAATACTGCGCCTTGTGCCGGGAGAGCCGCCGCTGGTAGGCCATTTCATAGCGGGCATCGGCCTTGAATACCTCGGCCACCTCGTCAGAAACTTCGATAAGCTGATCCTGCGTGTACCAATAATAAAAATCTTTCAAATTGATAGTAGTCATCGTAAAATCCTCCATTTCAGTTTGTTCGGGGTTGGTCGGAAACGAAATGGAGCAACGGCGGAGAACGGCACCGCACCTCGGGACACTTTGTCTCGAAGTCTGGAAAGCAAAATGCGCCTGTGCGACACAAGGCCGCACAAGCGCACGAAAAAGTATTATCGGTTATGTACTGTTTAATTTCATGTTCAAAACCGGACTGCTCCGACGGAGGGGCTACGCTTTTTTTAACTGGTGCAGATCATGGATACTGCGAAACAAAAAGAAGGACACGGCAAAATAACCTCCAATCGGCTACCGTGTCCCTGCAAGTCGTCATTGGTTTGTGTAGACGCAAAGAAACGGCGGCTCTGATTTCTCAAAACCGCCGTTAAGGTAATAACTTAAAATACGCGCGCAAAGTCACCTGCCCCAACCAACGGTTTTTTTCTTTCCCCGTAGACGGGGCAGGTTCATACGCTATGCAATTATTCTTCTTTAGCTTCTGTCAAGCCGATATTTTTTGCTCTGCGTTCCACATAGCTGCATATTTTCCGCCCTTCGCAAGCAATTCTTCGTGGGTTCCTGATTCAGCAATTCTGCCATCACCCATTACAAGGATTTGATCTGCATTTTTGACAATGGAAAGGGTATGAGCAATCATTACCACTGTCTTTTTCTCTTTTAATAGATTGGCGATGGCCTGCTTTACGGCAAGCTCATTTTCAATATCAAGAGATGCTGTTGCTTCATCCAAAAGTAGGATAGGGCTATTTTTCAGGATAGCGCGGGCTATTGAAATTCGCTGACGCTCACCGCCAGAGAGAAGATTTCCATTCTCGCCAGTCGGCGTATCGTATCCCTTTTCCATCTTACGGATGAAGCTGTCACAGTTAGCCTCCCGGCAGGCAGCCTCGATTTCCGTGTCCGTAGCATTAGGGCGAGCGTGGCGGATATTATCCCGGATGGTATCATCAAAAAGAAATACGTCCTGGTCTACCATAGAAACTTGTTCCAGTACACGCTCTGCGGCAATATGGTTAATGGGTTTACCGCCAATCGAAATCGTCCCGCTCGTTGCTTCATAATATTTTGCAATCAGGTTCAAAATGGTAGATTTGCCGGAGCCAGAGTCTCCGACAATGGCCGTGAGCTTTTGATCTGGCACTGTAAAGGTGGCGTGTTTTAGTACCGGTTCACCGGGAACATATGCAAAATCTACATTGTCAAATGTGATTTCATGGGTAGCTGTGTGAAGCGGCTCCATGCTGCCAGTTTCCTCCGGCTCATTCATTACACTCAAGATTTTGTTTTTCGAGATCATCAGGTTCTTATAACTGGTAAGGTCTACAAAAATCGAGTTAGCCAGCTTTGCACAGAACAGGGGCAGCATACAAATCAAAAGGTAGTCCACCGTGTTCAGTGTCCCTGCGACCCAGGGTGCATAGGCCAGCAAGATAACCAGCGGGCAGGACAGCCAACTCAAAATACCAAAGACCGCACCAATAGGAAGCACTTTTGATTCGTACACAAAGCTGATCCGGCAAAACTCCCGCATGGCGTTGATAACGGTTTTGTTCTTCATACCGCCTACACCATAAGCTCGGAAAGTCTGAATACCAGAAACATATTCAACAATGCTGCTGACATTCTCCGCACAAATATCGTTCTTTTCTTTTCCATATTTCCGTACCATGCGGAAAGAAAGCCACAGGCCGGGGATTAAAAGAAGGTCTGCTATCAGCAGGATAATTCCAGCCGGAACATAAAGCGTCATAACAAAGACAATCAACATCAATGACAGGGCAAAATTCTTTGCCAAATCTCCGACTTTATGGGTCAGGATTTTTTCGTAGTTGTTTACATCGCTTGTGATGGTGTTGATATAATCGCCGGTCTGCCCCTGTGTAAATCGGGACAGTGGGATGCGCTTCAAATGGTCACCCATAAAAAGCCGAATATTCTTACTAACCTCCGCACCGCCAATCTGCGCTTTGGTATAACCGTAGCTGTAAATCAGGATACGGAGAAGAAAAACCACTGCAATAATACCGGTCAGAGCCAGAACGCGGTTCATGTCAAATTGACCCGACCACAAAAACTGCATAACAGAGTAAAGCAGCATAAACAGGCTGCCGGAGAGAAGTCCTTCCAGAACGGTTCCGCCGACACCAATATAGAAATTGCGGTTTTTTTTCAATACATCATGCTCATTCATGCTGCTCGCCTCCCTCCAACTGATAAGTGATATTCCGGGCTGTCTCGTAATCTTTCCATGCATTTCGATAGTAGGCGTTGTTCTTCCGAACTTCCTCATGGGTGCCAACGCTGGTAATTGTATGATTTTCCACCACAGCCACCCGGTTGCACATTTTCAAAGCACTCAAACGGTGTGCTACTACAATGACTGTTTTGCCTTTGCATAGATTTTGAATAGCTTTATCAATCTCCATCTGATTTTCCGGGTCAGAGGCACTTGTGGCCTCGTCCAAAATTAAGATAGGTGCATTTTTCAGAATTGCGCGGGCAATCGCAATCCGCTGTTTTTCACCGCCGGAGAAGCGAGAGCCAAAGCTACCCACTTTCGTGTCATATCCATCTGGCAAGGACATGATAAAATCGTCAATCTGTGCCTCTTTTGCGGCAGCCCGCACTTCTTCCAGAGTAGCGTTACTACCCATACGGATATTTTCCAGCACGCTGTCACGGGTGAGGAAGGTCTTTTGAAATACGATGGCTACATTTTTCAGAATGGTATCGTAGTCAAGCTCCTTGACATTTTTTCCACCAATCAGCACTTCGCCCTCCTGCACATCATAGAAGCGGGAGATCAGTTCAATCACAGTGCTTTTGCCGGCACCAGACTGTCCCACAAGAGCCACGCGTTCCCCGTCATTGATTTTGAGGTTGACGCCTTGCAGTACATCGGTCTTGCCGTCATAGGAAAATCGGACATTGCGAAGTTCAATATCGTGATTTTGGGGAAAGTCCGTTCCACCCTCATAAATCGGAATATCCAGGATTTCTTTGGTCTTGGTAACAGCGTTCAGTACATTAGCAAAATTAGTCCCCAGTTCTTGCAGGGGGCGGATTTCCGTCAGATACATGGAACCTACATAGACGAACAGCAAAAATGCGCTGGCCGCCAGTGAGCCTTTGAGGAAAAACATTCCGCCGATTGGAACCATCAGCAACATCCCACATTCGATGATAACAACAAAGGCCGCATAAGGTGGCCCCATGCGCCGGGAAGTTTCATTCCACATGGCGTTTTCTTCCTGGATAGCGTCTGAAAACTTTTGAAACGATTTGCTCCCCATGTTATAGGCTTTAATCAATTTCATACCGCTGATGTACTCAATCATAACCGAGTTCAGTGTGGTAATGGAGCGATTGGCCCGTTCCATCAGGTCATCCGTGTTGCGGAACATCATCCCCATTACAACAACAGCAAGGATCAGCGGAACCAGGGAAATCAATGCCAGAGGAATATTGACGGTCATCAGGTAAATAAAGATGACTACCGGCCCAACCAGATAGCACACAAGGTCAGGAAGGTTATGGGCCAGGAACAACTCCAGCTTTTCAATATCTTCATTCAGAACCGTTTTTATATCCCCGGTGCGCCGTTCATTCAAGGCCCCCAAAGGCGCTCTGGCCATGTGTTCCGCAACCATGCAGCGCACTTTGAACAGTGCGCCGTATGCGCCTTTATGGGCTGCCACGCCGGAACAGCCGAATAATGCAAAACGCAGGGTGACAGCGGCGGCAATCATTGCCACAGTCTGTACCACAAGTTCTTTTGTGCAGGCATTGTTAAATGTGGCATCCATCAGCCGGTAAATTCCAATGTAAGGGACGATAATGCAAAGGCCGCTGACCGCCGACAGAAAAATTGCCAAGAACAGCCAGATTTTTTGCTCACCGGCCCAGTGGAGCAGCAAAGCTACTCTGTTTTCTTTTTTCTGTTTCATAGATCACCTCTCCTTTCCTTCTGAAACAGAGAACAGCTCTCTCAATTTCGGGAGGGCATCCATTGTAACTGGTACATCATCGGGCATTTCGCCCTCGTCAAAATGCAGGACACGGGAGCAGGTACAGCAGACAAATTCAAAATCGTGGGTGACAATGAAAATAACCTTTCCCATATTGGACAACCGGCGGATCAGTCCCGCCACCTGCGTCATACTGTCAAAATCAAGGCCGCTGGTCGGTTCATCGAATACCAGCAGATCTTTCCCACAAATCATGCTAACAGCTACAGCTACTCGTTGCTTTTGACCGCCAGAAAGCGTGTTTGGATGGCGCTCCCGATATTGGGTAAGGCCTAATTCCTCCAAAGTTGCATTTACCAGTGTTTGATTTGGATTGCGTATACCAAAGGAGCACTCTGCCTCCACGCTGTCAGCGAAAAGTTCATAATTCACATCCTGCATAACCATGTAAGAGCGTTTCAGCCTTTCCTTACGCTCAATCGGCTTGCTTTCCCACAAAAATTGTCCATCGCAGTCTTTGTGAAGCCCACAGAGAGCGCGAGAAAATGTAGTCTTTCCGGCTCCATTGTGGCCGACCACGCCAATCACTTCACCCTTTCCTGCGGATAAGCCAATATCATGCAAAATGGTTCGCTTCTTGTAACGGAGCGTCACATTCCGTAGCTCTAATACCGGGATAGGGGCAATCGAGTGGGGTTCAGGTGGGAACACCGCCCGAAGATCAACTGCCCGCAGGCCCATGCGTTCACGCTCCTGTTCCGACAGCTGTCGAAATTCTTCCGGGGTATAAATCCCTTTGATTTCTCCTTTTTCCAGATAAACAATTCGGTCGGCCAGTTCCATCAGGTAGTACAGCCGGTGTTCTGCTATCAAAACCGTTTTGCCCTGCTTTTTTATCAGCCGCAAATGCTCTCTCAGCTCCTGAATGGAAGTCATATCCAAATTGGAGGACGGTTCATCCAGCAAATAAATCTGTGGGTTCATGGCATAAACAGAAGCGAAGGCGATTTTCTGCTTTTCACCGCCGGACAACTCAAAAATATTCCGGTTCCGCAGCTTTTGAATACGCAGATCGTCGGCTGTCTGTTCCACTCGCTCTATCAGCTCTTGTGGAGGACGAGCCTCGTTCTCAATGCCAAAGGCGATCTCGCTGTCTGTGTCCACATTGAAAAACTGTGTCCGTGGATTTTGGAAAACGGAGCCGACCTTAGCGGCAATCTGATACATAGGGATATTGCTGATTTCCTGACCATCTACCAGCACACGGCCATGAAGTTCCCCTTGATAAAATTGAGGAATTAAGCCGTTCACCAGCCGTGTGATCGTTGTCTTTCCGCACCCACTGCGGCCACAGAACAGGACACATTCTCCGTCCGAAATTTTCAAATTGATGTCATGCAGCCCGCCATGTTCCTGTCCTGTATAGGAAAACGATACATTTTCAAACTCAATCAACCGATCACACCTCCCCGCACACATAATTCAAAAATCAGATAAGCTACAGCAACGGTCATGACGCCCCAATCGGCAGCTCCGCATTTTATCTGGACAAGGCAGGTGCGTGGATTGGGATTTTCAATTCCACGGGTGACAGAAGCAACAGAAAGATCATCCGCTGCTTTTGAAGCTGCCATCAACAAAGGCACATAAATACACTCAACTGTCATGCCCGGATGTGCTAAAAAGCTCGCCAGAGAAGGTGAAACATCTCTCATCCGCATAGCGTCCTTGATATAGCGCCAGTCCTCTTGAATAGTTGGAATGTACCGTAGCATAACTGCCATAGGAATTACTAACTTTTTGGGTGCGTGGACACGGTTCATAGCAGACAGGAACTCATTGACTTTTGTAGTAGTCAGAACAATCCCGGCCAAGGTTCCGCACGCATATACCTTATGAAACAATCCTAAAAAGGCAATAAACATTGTCCGCAGCGTGCCTGTCATTTCTGCCATGATCCAAACTGTCAGGGCACAGATGACCGCATAAAAGCATACAGCCTTAATGACATATTTCCACTTTCCAAAGAAAGCCCCCAATACCGCAATCAGCATAACAAGGACAAATTGATATGCAAGTGAAGGAGCAAACATGGACGATAAAACACACATAAGAATAAGAAAGAGCTTGGCCCGTGGGTCGAGCCAAAGCCCTTTCTTGTGGCGTTTACCGCTCATGCTGTAATACCTGCTTTTTCAAACTGCTTTTTCAGCATTTTGCAGCCTACAAAGGCGCTGATCGCAGATGTAATGATAGCAGCGGCAAACATGGCAATCAGAATGCCGGTGTTAGCGGTTGCCTGCATGGTGTCGATGTAGCTCTGTTCGGTTCCATTACCCAGCATTGTCTGCGCCCAGCCGTTGGGGTCAGCAAAGAAAACGATATACGATCCAGTACCGCCGAGGGAAAACAGGATGTAAGACAGACTGTTGAGTTTCTTGCTTTTGTATTGCCCTGCACCCGCAACAAAGTCAGCGACAATCGCCATAATCAGATAGCCCAGCGCAAAAGCCCAGTGCATACCAGTCACGAACCAAATAATACCCATGATAACGCCCATTATAGAAAGGCTCCAACGCTTATGTACTTTTGCAATCAGCAAAAGATAAATGGGGCCAGCAAGCAGCCCACCTCCTGCCGGCATGAAAAAAGTAAGTACAGGATTCGTTGCAAAAAAAACGCCGCCCACCAATACAAAAACAAATAACAGTGCAGTAAAAATACCTGTTGTTACAAGGTCTTTCACTGTCAGACCTTTGTTCATAGAATTTACTTGATTACTCATTTTGACCTCCTACCTTTCATTGTCTTGACTCGACAAGTGGTTTGTGATATTCTTCGGTTAGATAGTTCTAACCACTATCTAATACAATACGCATTTATCGAACAACATTCAATAGGTCCCGGCGATGTTCGTCTGTTCCTTTCAAAAGTTCGTCTAATCGTTGCAAAAAGGAGGCGGTCTGTTTTCATGTCTGAAATTATTGACCAGTTTTATACACCGTTGCTGATTGAACACGGTTTTATCCATGACCCAGACAACCAGCAATATGGGGCATTAGGTGACTGCTGGAAACTTTCTCCCGAAGTTGGAGAAGGCTCCTACTGGACTTATGGACAGAAAGACTTATATGATATTAAAATCCATAACTTTTCCTTCCACGAAGATTTCATGTTGGAATGCTCCATGCCGGAATGTCTGAGTATCACTCGGTATGACTCTATTTCCGGGGAGGAATTATCTCCATACCGTAGACTGTCTGCCGGTTGTATCAAAACATTTATTGGAGGCTACGCTCCATACAAGGCTTTGATACATAAAAATATTCCAATCCGTTCGGTTGGGATTGAGATTGCACCGGCATATTATGAGGACTACCTGAAAAAACTGTACCCGGAGGCACAGATTAATCCTGTGGATGCATTTCGGAAGATCGACCAGACTTCCGACTTTCCAGAAATGTCACGGCTACTTACAGAAATCAAAGACTATCGCGGGGAAGGAATTGCAGCAAAACTTTTTTATGAGGGTAAAGTCGCAGAAGCTGTTTCAATGGTGGTGGAATATCAGAAGAAACATCCTGATAAACCAGCCCATAAGCTCTCTCAACAGGATATAGAAAATCTCCAAATAGTTGCCGCTTATCTTAGCGACCACTATGCTTTTGATATTCCTCTGGAGCGGCTAACACAGATTGCCTGTATGGGAACGACAAAGCTCAAAAGCTGTTTTAAGAAATACTACGACTGCACCATCACGGAATATGTTCAACAGCGGCGCATGAGCCAAGCAGAATATCTGCTGGCATATACAGAGCTGACAGTCGGGCAAGTTGCCCAAACAGTAGGCTATTCCACTTCAAGCCGATTTGCAGAATTATTCCGAAAAAGCACGGGATTGTTGCCATTAGAGTACAGAAAAAACGCACAGCGAAAGTAAAATGAGCGCCAGAGGAAACTCTGGCGCTCGTCTGATTTTATGTTGAATTATAAAATGTAGTGAAATTAAATAGTCAGTAGTATGAAATATACAGTCGTTCAAATAATATCACATGAAATGTAAAATCATATCAGGTGATGTTATGAAGATAGAACGAGATGAAAGACGCTTTGATTTTCACGATATAGGGCTCGCCATCAAGCGTGCAAGAGAAGCCAGCGGTATGACACAGGAGCAACTGGCCTATATTGTTGACCGCGCTCCGCGTACCATTATGTATAATGAAAATGATGGTCAGCATCCAAGCTTCAACACCTTTTATCAGATGGTCACAATGTTTGATATATCGGTGGATCAATACTTTTACCCGTCCCAGAATAGCGGGAGCGAGTGCAGGAAGCGGATTGATGCCATGTTGAACGCCTTGGACGAAAGAGAATTGAAAATCGTTGAAGCTACAATCCAAGCGATGAAAGCATCGAAAGAAACGGAGGAAACGTAAAAGAAAGCGTAACCTCCGTTTTTTGCGCCATGTTGCGGGTTGCGCGTTTTGGCAAGCAATTCGGGTGTGGCCACACTCCGAAATTTTTGCAGGGCGCAGGGCCCGCAAAAATGCTTGTTGGGGAGCTCCCCAAACCCGCTGTACTTCGGGACAAATTGTCCCAAAGTCCCGGTGCGCTGCACCGTAGTCTGCGGCCCGTCACTATCGTTCCTGAGCCTTATTTTCACGCTCGTCTGTTATGCCGAGCAGATGATCAATGTTCGCTTTTATTGCCACGGCCTCCCGCATTTGCCGCTGGGCCTCCCGGTATTCTGCATAAAGCTCTTTTTTCTGTCCCGCCAGCTCACGGCGGGATTTTTTTAGTGCTTCAATCTTAGGGAGCTTTGCGCCGTTCAGTATGGTGTTCATGGTATCCTTTGCCGCCCGGTAAGTGGCAAGCTCTGCTTCATGCTGGGCCAGATACTTTTTGCTGTACCGCGCAGCCTTGTACCCATCGAACACCGGGCGGGTCTTGGCATAGTCCACCGTGGCAGCCATCAGCTCCGAGATTTTGGAAAGGGCCTCCTCCGTTGTGCGGAGCTCGTCAGACAGCTTGTGAAAGTGATCCACAGCAGCCTCGGTGCGGGCCATCAGCGCCGCATAGTCTGTCAGATGATGCTCCTGCAAATACTGGAGCGCGGCAGCCATCTGTTTTAGGTTGTAGACCTTGGCCCATCGTTCATAGGCCGGGCCTTTGCCCTGGGCCATACGCTCTTGAATGTCGATGATAAGATTAACTCGCCGTGGCGGAACCGTGGGCTCCTCTGGTAGTTCAGGGAGCGGACGTTCCCCGGCAATTACCGCCTTGATGTCCTCCGGGTCAAATCCGGCTCCCAGTGTAGAAGCCCGGAGCCGGGTCGGTTTTTCCTGTCCGGGCGTAAGGAATGAGATGACACCGCCACGCCCCTGTTTTACGGCAAAGCCGGACTCCTCCATGAGACGAAGAAAGTCGGCAAAGTCCGTGGGCTTTTTCTCCAAAGCGGCGAGAACAGCCAGCCGCACCCGCTGCTTGGCAGAGGGCGGCTTTTCCCCGATCCACTGGCCATAGTGAAGAAAGCGGCCCTTGCTGTGCTGGCGCGGATTTTGAATGACAGACAATTCATGTTCGATGCACACGCGGTCAGAGAGCCGCCGCAGGGCAAAGGACGAACCAATAAAATTATGAAATTTCCGGGAGCGGTCAAAGGCCGTCGCATTGAAATAAATGTGATTGTGGATATGGGCCTTGTCGGTATGCGTACAGACGAAGAACTGATACTTTCCCTTTGTCCAGCGCATCGCCGTTTCATAGCCGATACGGTTTGCTTCTTCCGCCGTAACCTCCCCGGGCAGGAACGCCTGCCGGATCTGAAAGAACAGGGCCCCGCGAGACACGGCCCGGCCTGTCTCTGCAAGGTATTGACTTTTTACCAGAAGAAACTCGGCGGGAGCCGTGTTCGGATCGCAGAGATAGGAAGATACGGCTCCCAGCTTTTCCGGGTTCAGGCCATAGGTGAAACGATCCTCCATCGTTTGAATTGCACTTTTTCCCGCCGCTGTTTTATAAGGGCGGATGTAGGTGGTCGCCGTAAAAATCCCTCCTTCCGGCAAACAGTATTTTTACTTTGGGACACTTTGTCCCGAAGTAGAAAAAGCCGGGGAGCGGTATCAACCACTCCCCGGATGGGTCAGAGCTCTACCAGCGCGGAGAGCTGTTTCAAGAGATCAGACAGCGGCCCCCATAAGGCCGCATAGTCCCGCTGCAAGGCCGCGAGTTCTTCGGGATAAATTGCGCCGTAGGTGTTGGCTTGAATTGCCACTTGGTTCAAATTGTTGGAGCATCGCCGCTGGAGCGAAACCAGCTCACGAACAGGCGAAAGGTCAACATGAAGCACATACCCACTCAGGGCCATTTTCCGCATATAGGCTCCCATGTTACGGATGCCAGCCTCCGCCATACGTTCTTGAATCAGGGCCTGCTCCGCCTCCGACACCATCACATGAAGATGGATCGGACGGCGGCGTTTCTTTGTCATCGCTCCTCACGCTCCCGGCTGCGGCAGGCGCGGGGCGGCTCCTTTACTTTATCCAGCGGCTTTTCCTGTTCGTCTGCTGGAACAGGGTGCGGCAAATGAAATTCACGGTGCAGGCGCAGCACCTCCAGTACAGACAATTCCTGTTCACGTTTCTTTTCCATATACGCACCTCCTTATCTATCGCCACGGTCAGGCTGCCTCCGCTGGGGAGCCGGAGCCTCCGAGCCGCGATCTGCCTCCGCCAACTTTGCCGCATTTTTCATCTGCTCGGCAATCGGACGGGGCCTGTCGGGATTATCAGGCGCAGGACGCAGCTCATAGTCGGATGCCTGTTTTTCCGTTAGCGGGCGGGTATAGGTAAGATAGCCCCAAGCCAAGAACGAGCCATTTTCCACCGGGATGCGCTGATCGTAATTGAAGATTTCATCCGGCTTGTTATAAGGCGGCTTCGGGAATGTCCCGATGTCCACAGGCCGCTGGGTCGAATAATACTTGTAAAGGCCGGGAGCCTCGGTCTGCCTGATCCCGACGTTATAAATACGCTGATAGTCCTGCACCCGGTTTGTGAAATCCTGTTCCATCGCGGTGCGGTCATTTCCATAGTGACCCCATTCATACTGCCGCTGGCCGTCCTTGTCATCATAGCAGGCCCATGTGACATAGCGGGATGGCGCGGTGGGATGTTCGCCCAATGCAAATCCACGTCCATTTTCCAGCATAACAGCCTTCAAAATCGAATAGCCTTGATTTTTGTCCATAGTACACCTCCCATCATCGAGACATTTCTTTGTTTTCTCTTTTCACAAATGGCTGGAGCTGATAGGGGCTTGTACCGTCCTCGGGCCGCAAAAAGTCTATCCGGGCCGCAGCACGGATGGCGTTCTGGTTAAGCTGCCGCTGCCATGCCCCTTGGCTGGGAGCCCACTTAAAGCCGTTGCTTTTCAGTTCCTGCCGCTGATCGGCATCGGGCTTTTCCTCAAAAATAAGCTGCAAACGGTTTTCAGCCTCGTTGATTTTGGCCTCGCCTCCGGGGAATGTCCAGCCAGCAAACTCGGAGCGGCTGCTCAGTTCCTCAATGCGTTGGCGCACACGGCGGATGTTGGCGTTGTTGTTGGAAAGCAGATAGGCGGGGTACGGCTTGCTTTTGTCCAAGTGCCATGACTGCGCCATATCTGCTTCGAGCTTTTCTGCCTGCTCCGGCGTAAGCTCCGGGCAGCCGTCCAGCGTTTTGTGTTTCCGAAAATACGCATTGACCGCCTTCATGGTGGCCTGCAGGGACTCCAGCCCCTCCAGCTTTTTTGTCAGTTTTTCCACAGCCAGATCATCGTCTGCGCTGATCCCACCCATACCAACAGAGCGGATTTTATCAAGCAGCTTTGAAATCTCCGCATACTCTCCATAGTTGCGATCCCGGGCGGCGTTCTGCTTGTGCTTTTTTGCCACAGGAAAATTGCCGCCCCCGGAGATCAGAATAGAGGGCACCCGGGCATCAATCACATTGCGTTCATTCAGATTTTCTGCAAGTTTCCGGGCATAGCGATCCACCAGCGCGTCAATCTTATCATGGTACATGGGATCGACACGGGCTTTCTGGCGTTCCGCTGCTGCATACGCTTCATCGACCATTGCCCGGTAGCCCGCCGTAGCGGAGCCCGGCTGATAGTCGGAAAAGCTGTTCATATCCTTTGCCCGCTTTGCGGCTTCTTCGTTGATCGGATAATATTTCGGCATAGTACCTCCTTCCACAAAAGCCGGAACTTTGGGACAAATTGTCCCAAAGCCCCGGCAGCTAAAATGTTGACAGCATCTAAAGGAAACAGGGGTGGACGTAGAAACATACGCCTCCCGCAGAAAAGGGCCTTAAAAAGCCTTGCCACAGGCGGGTTTGGGGTGTCCTAATTGTCAACACATCAGCCCCGTTTTTTTCGCATATATTCCCGCTGCTGTCTGCGGTGTGCCGCCTTTGCACAGGCCGCCGAACAATATGTTTGCCGTCCATCAGGAGCCACGGCTCTGCCGCATACCGGGCAAGCCTTGAAATCCGGCCTTGGCCCTTCTGCCAGCAGCGCAGCCTCCAGCGCCGGATCAAGGGGCAGAACTGCCTCGCGGAAATAGCGGCAATAAGCCCCCGTCCAGCATTTCCCAAACATATAGCACTCGCAATCCAGCGGCAGGCAGCCGCAGTCCCGGTCATAGTTGGCACACCATTTTGACACCAGCCTGCGGATTGCCGCTTTTTCTGTCCGGGTCAGTTCTCGGCCCACAGCATCACCTCCCGCTGCCCGGTGGTTTGAGCTGCTCCCGGTAGCAGAACACGCAGCCGATCCCGCGCCAGTAAGGGCAGCCGTCACAACGGGAGCCCTTCGGCGGCAGACTGGGCGGCACACCCTTAAAGTAGCTTTTTTCTTTCATAAATCCCTCATAGGGGTTGTTGGTAAATCTCATTCATTATCCTCGCTTTCGGTATCGTCCTCGTCCCAAGGCGGCCCATCGTCCTCGGGATCGTCATAATCGACCAGTTCCTCACTGTAATCCTCTTCGGGTACAGCGGCTTTTTCATGCTTCGGGCGGTAGATTTTGAAGTACCAGCCTGCACCGCTGCCCAGCACAGCCACAGCCAAAATCAGCAGAAGCGTCCCGGTATTGCTTTTCTGCTGGGGCTCGGGTTCCGGCTCCTCCGCAGGTTCTGTCACCGGGGCGGGTTCGGGAGCTGTGCCAGCACACTCGGTCATGTTGACCGCGCAGACCTCGCAATCCGTATGGATGGCTCCGGGCGCACATTTTTCTGTGCAGGAGCAGGCCGGAAGTTCTCCGCCAGCGGCCTCCAGTGCCGCCAGCAGATCGGCTTCATCCACCATGTTCAAAAAGTAGGTGTGATACTGTTCGCCGTCCTCATCCACAGGCTTGTCATAGTCAATGACAATGTAAAAGGTGTTGCCGCCGCTGGTTTCCACCGTGATGAACTGTTTGTTGGTTGCGGCATCGTAGAGCAGATCGCGGGTCACAAGGTTTCCATCCTCCGAAAAGCCCTCGCCCGGGGTAATGGTAGGTGCAGGTTCCGGGGCCGGAGTTTCTTCCACAACAGGCGGTTCCTCATTTCCGCTGTCCGAATAGGCGTAGGCCGGAATCGCAAAGCCGCATAAAAGAACAGCGGAGCAAAGCCCCGCCGCCAACATACGAAAGTGTTTCATATTCAGTTTTCCTCCTTCTTTTCTTCTTCGGACTTCGGGACACTTTGTCCCAAAGTGCCGCCGTCCTTCAGCTTTTCAAACAGCAGCGGGAGCTCCGTAAGGGAAATGCTCATACCGCGCACAATGTCCACGATCTCGCTGTTTTCCGCCTCCAGCTTTTTCTGCTCCAGCTCCTTGAGCCGGGCCTGCTGTTCACTGATTTTGGCCTTGACCTTATCAATCTCGGCCTGAATTTTCATGCTTTTGGTAGTTGCCATTTCAAAACCTCCTGTCACGGTAAACGCCCGTAGGCGTAAAAATGAGATTGCCAGTAGCTTGTATTCAAATTTGCGTAGCCGATGGGATCTCCGCAATGCAGCATTTTTCCGTCACCGACATAAATCCCGCAATGGCTCACGCCCGGCGTGTCATAGGTGCCTTTGAAGAACACCAGATCACCGGGTTTCGGAGAGCTGGTCGGCGTACAGATGTTATAGAGCCCTTGGGCTCCCAGCCTGCCCACATTCCAGCCGGAGTGATTGATGACCCACGAAACGTACCCCGAGCAATCAAAGGAAGTGGCGGGAGAACTGCCGCCCCACACATAGGGATAGCCAATGTATTTCTGCGCTTCGGCAAGCATCGCAGCAAAGGTTTCATCGTCCAGATATTCTCCGGGCACTTCGTAATCACTGGGTTTCCCGGTAATGTACTTGTTCACATAGGGAGAATCTGGGAACAGATCGGGGCGGTTTCCCAGCGTTGCCATATAGATGGCATACCGTGAAAGTTGCTCCTCGCTCATGACATATACGGGCACATGGGATAAATCAAAGTTCTCCAGCGTGACCGTACAGATGTAATAGTCGTAAGGCACCTGATAGGTGTCTGTATGGGAGTTGCCGTCCTCGTCCGTCCATGTGTCGGTTTCTGTGCGATACCGGGTTTCCACCACCACATCCTCCGTGAGAATGTACTGGCGGTCAAACAGCATTTGCAGCGTTCCCTGTAACTCGTCTATTGTCCATTGTCCCTCATGGAGCGCACACAAAAGAGAAAGCAGCACATAGGGGTCATGTTCGATTTCGTCCAGATCGAAGTGGTATTCGTCATAGTCATGGGTGCTTTCATAGGTGTCCAGATAATGCTGCAAATCATCTTCCAGCGCGCAATAGGCAGCTTCGGCGGCCAGCATATCACGATCCTCGCAAGGATAGGTGCTGGCTCCTAATGCACCGGCCCCGGCGTTCCCCAGCATAAGCATGGTAGAGGAACAGGACTGCATAGCAAACAGGAGTAACACACAGAGCACCGCAATCACGGCACCTGCGGGATGACTTTTGACAAATTCCACTGCCCGGGCAGTCAGGCGTTCTGTGGCTGTGGCAGTTTTCCCAGCCGCAGCCGCGCCCTGCTTTGCAGCCTCCTTTGCCTGCTTGCGGTATTGCCTGCGGAGCCGTTGCTTCTGCCAGTAGCGGGTAAGGGCATTTTTCGTCAGTTCCGGGTGCTCCTGTGCGGCGGTGTGAAAATGGTAGTCCGCCGTGTACTTGGTATAGCGGGCCTCGGCCTTGCGTACCACTTTTGCCGGATGTTCCCGGACTTTACGGCGCACAAAGCGAGAGCCATGCCGTAGCGCGGTTTCTCCCACAAGCTCAGAACGGTGTGCGCCTTCCGTGCCGACATTTTCCTGTTCCACTTCAAAAATCTTGCCATGCACGAAGCTGTGAACGGAACTGCTGGCAACACGGCCTATGCGTTTTACCGGGCCGGGCTTTTTCGGCGGCTTTTGCTTTGCCAGCTTCTCCCGGGCCTGTTCCAGTTTTTCGCCTTGGGACTCCATGTGGAGCTTTGCCGCCGCAGCCTGTTCCTGCTGGCTCTTTTTGCGGAACTTGGACTTTGGGACACTTTGTCCCGAAGTGTCGGAAGCCTCCGGCCCGGGCTGTTCCCCGTCAGGGGCGTGGGCGGTCTGTGACCAAGCCTCCTCCTTGGTCTTATTCGTTTTTCGTTTCATTCTTCATATCCTCCGGGCGTGTAGTCAGCAGGTCATAGATTTCTCCGCGAGGGAACCGATCCACAAACGGAATGGTTACATTTCCATAGAACAACAGCCCCTCGCCGGAATTGCTGTGTGTGATATAGGAAAGCTGGTGCTCGGAAATACCGAGCTGTTTTGCCAGAATGGTACGGTCACTCTGCGCCTGCGAAAGCAGGATCATAAAATCCGTGTTGTCCAGAATGTTCTCGATTTCCCGGCTTGCCAAAAGGTCTTTAACGTTCTGCGTCAAAGCAGACGGCACACATCCTTTTTTACGCAGCATTTTCCAGACCGCCACAAAGTAGCTGGCCGTCAGCGGATCTCGGAGCAGAATGTGAAACTCGTCAAAATAGCACCAAGTCGCCGCGCCCTCGTGGAAGTTTTGATCCACCGCCTGCGAAACAAACTCATTTGTGATGTGCATTGCAATCTTTCTAAGATTTTCGCCCATGTTTTTCAGAACGATGCACACCACACGGCTGTCCGTCTTGACGTTGGTAGGATGGTTAAAGAGATTGAGGGAGCCTGTGCAATAAAGCTCTAAGGCAGTTGCCACGCGCCGGGCCTCGGGCTCCGGCTGGCGTAAAAGCTCCTCATATAAATCCTGCAGCAGCGGTGTTTTTGCGGTTTCAAATCCGAGCGCCTGCTCCCGGTACACCAAACGCACACAGCGGTCAATGACCGTCTTTTCAATGGGCTGCAAGCCTTCCTTGCCGCCGACCACCAGCTCGCACAGGGATAAAAGAAAATCCGCCTTCATGGAAAGCGGGCTTTCTCCGGCAGCCATATTGAGCTCAACATCCATCGGATTGAGGTGGTGCGGACTGTCCGGGGCAATCTCGATCACCTGACCGCCCAGCCTTCGCACCAGCGGCGCGTATTCGCCCATCGGGTCAACCACAATGATCCGATCCTGCGGGATGGTGAGAAACACATTCAAAAGCTCGCGCTTTGCGGCAAAGCTCTTGCCGGAGCCCGTAGAACCCAAATACATCCCATTTGCCGACTTCAGCTTTTTGCGGTCAGCCATGATGACATTGTGGGAAAGTGCGTTCATGCCATAGTAGAGGGCCTGCCCCGCCATGCGGAGCTCCCTTGTCATAAAGGGGATAAAGATGGCTGTGGAGCTGGTGGTCATACCGCGCTGGATTTCCACCTCGTTGTAACCAAGGGCCAGCGAAGAAACAAAACCCTGCTCCTGTTGCCAGTCCAGACGGCGCAGAGCGCAGTTGTATTTCTGCGCGATACCGCCCACGGTAAACACATCGTTTTCCAGCCGCTGGCGGTTAGGAGCAAGGTTTACCACCGTAAAGGTCAGCAGAAACATTCGCTCATTGCGGGATTGCAAATCAGCCAGAAGCTCCGCCGCGTCCTTGCTGAATGTAATCAGGTCAGGGGGAAGAATATCCGGGTCATAGCCGGAGCGCACAGCCTTTCTCTGTTCCTCCACCTTCATTTTTCCGATGTCCGAGATTTTCCCCTTGATGGTCTTAATTGCCTTGAGCTGATCCACGGTCTGAATGTGCATGGTCACGGTCATTTCAGCATCCAGCTCCAAGATTTCCGCCAGCAGCTTATCCGAAAGCTCCGATGCCATAATCTGCAAGTAGGACACCGCGCCCCAATACTGGCCGATACGGAATGTGCGGGACTGGCGGAAGTCGAGACTGTCCGGGGCAATAAAGTCTTTTGTGCCAAGCCCGGTCTGTGGGATGTCTTTCCACGAAAAGCGGAACGCCTCGCGGCTCCCCGGATGCATCTGGCTATGAAGCAGCGCAAGGCGAGCCCTCCCGTCCATCGGCTCCGAGGGAACGCCCAGCCGCTTAAAGTTTCCCATGACATCAGCCTCCACACGCTCCAGTCGGGGCCGTGCCTCCGCAATCCCCTCGGCGGGTATGCCAAAGGTGATGTATTTTGAGCGTTCAATGCCGTTATTGCTTTTGGCAATCTGATTTTTCAGCATCCCGGTAAACTCATCCCGGACGCTGTTATAGTTGTCATCCGCTTTCGGGATATTGACTTGATAGCGGCTGCGGGAATGGGAACGACGGTTGATAAAGGAAAGCTGGAACGGCAGCGAACTGTCAAAGTAGTTGAGAAATGAACTCCATCCGCTGAATATGGCAGTCTGATCCTCGGTGGATGCCACGGAGTAATTGATGTCCTCATATTCCACGGTTTTTGTATAGAGCCCACCCGGGAGCTTGCACACACCGTCCGGGTGCATGGACAGATACGGGATTGTCTGTTGGGCAGACAGGGTTGCCCGGCCTTTACCCTTGGCGGCGGCTCCGTTTTTCTTCTTTGTGTTTTTCAATCACATCCTCCTTTCCAGCGCCCGGCCCGGCAAAGGGCGCATAAATGTTTTCGGTTCGGTAGGCCCTGATCCCCGGCCTTAGAAACTTGGCCCGGATGATATTCCGCACCACCTTTTCAAAGGGTAAGCCGTCCTTTTCATACATGGCCAGCAGGAACGCCGGGAGCATAATTCCCAGCATGAGAAACATCGCCCCGGTATTGCCGAGGGTGCCACGGGTCAGCAGATAGGCCGGAATCCCCACCGCGCCCGCGCTGCCGAAGCAGACAAGCTGGCGTTTGGTGAGGTTGAAAGCCATCTTTGTTTTGATTTTGGATAAATCGTTTGGTACGTTTACATAGGGCATAGATCACACTCCTTTCTGTACTTCGGGACAATGTGTCCCAAAGTCCGGGATGGTTGGTGTTACTTCATTTCCCCATACAGCCCAGCCGGGCGGGGTCTGCCTGGCAAAGAGCTCCACGCGGGGCAGATCGCCCATCAGGGAAATGATTTTGGCGCGGGCCTCGTCCGGCTTTTTGCTATGGGCTTCAATCGGGGAAATGATGAATTGATGAATGTTGGCAGCCTGCCGCTTTGGATGTCCCTTGGTTGCCAGCAGGCAGATTTCTGCATTGCCCCTTGTCCAGAAGCCAAGGCCGTAAAACCAGCTATCCGCCTTCTTGTTCTTTTTCAGCCAGACGAAAGCAACGCTTTTGTAGGTGAAGCCCCAAGCCTCGATCAGCCGGAGCGCCTCCGGGAGCTGCGGGAAAGTAGCCCATAAAAAGAGTGCGCTGTCCGGGGCTGCAAGATCAGCCACAGGCAACGCACATAAATCCTCAATGCTCATAGTGGGATAATGATTTTCCGCCGCGCCCTGTACTTTCTTAGCTGAGTAGCGCCAAGGGGGATCGGCGTAAATGATAGAATACTGCTGGATAATTACACTCCTTTCTCGCCGGAGCTTTTTACTGCCTGCGCCGCACGGATGCGCTCACTGGCGGCGGCATAAAAGGACGGGGCCGTTTCAAAGCATACAAAGCGGCGTTCTGTGTTGATGGCTGCAATCGCGGTTGTGCCGGAGCCCGCGCAAATGTCCGCGACCAGTTCGCCGGGGCGGGTATAGGTGCGGATCAGATACTCACAAAGCTCCACGGGCTTCTGCGTGGGATGGATGCCGCCGGACACCGTAGGCACAAATAGTACATTTCCGGGATAGCGGCGGCCATCGTTGGACTCCGATCCCTGCCGTTCAAATTTCCCATAGTTGGAGCTTGTACCGCTTCGGGAATGTACGCGGGTATAAGGCTTGCCATAAGTAAACTGCGGATTGTAGACCGGGGACTTCTGGTAAAACACCAAGATATTCTCGGACTTTTTCAGTGGAGCCCGGTTTGCATTGAGAAAACCTGTTCCGCGCTCCTTGTACCAAATCCACTCATAGCGGAGCATGGCGAGGTTGGATGCGCCCAGCACCTTGTCAAAGGGGCACTGTGCGAAAAACAGCACTGCACCATTCGGCTTGACCGCCCATTTCACCGCCTCCCACAGTTCCGGGAGCGGCAGGGGCACATCCCAATAATTCCGGGTTGTGCCGTAGGGCGGATCAGTCAGCAGCATATCCACGCTATGTTTTGGCAAAGAACGCAGGCCCTCGATGCCGTCCATGAGAAACAAGCCCTCCTTCGGGACACTTTGTCCCAAAGTGCGGCTATCGGTCATTGCGGGCCTCCTTTGCTTTGGCAGGTGCAGGCCGGGCGGCATTTTCTTTTCCAGCTTGTTTCGCGGCCTCGGCCATCTGCTCCTTGATCGGGGCAGGCCGTACCGCCTGGGCCCGTGCAACAAGCTGTTCCACCGCCGCATGATACGCCTCCACACCAGCCGCATTGATCCGTTCCTGTGTGGCACGGTCAGGAATCCGAACCGTAGCCCGGTATCCCGTCCGGCTGGCAGGATCGGGTTTAGAGGGAGCTCCGAGAAAAATTCCGTTTTTCCCGTCCACAACCTTAAAATCGTCGATGACCACACCGCCAAAATTGACGCTGGCGAAGCCGATCAGTTTACCCTGCGGCTCAATCGGGCGGACAGATACTGTGATCGGAACAACCGCCTCTTGCAAGACGGCATCCGTCCGCATTTTTACCGCCTCGTCAATACTAACGCCCTTGACTTCCGCAAGCTCCGCGATGGGAGCATCAAATAGCCAGCGCCGCTCCTCCGCAGCAATCTGCTCCGGGGTCAGCAATACATCGTCTTTCTTACTCAGATAAAATTCCTCCTTTCCGCTTGCCGGAGCAGGCTGGGCGGGGTCGTCCATCAGCTCTTTTCTTTGCAGGACGGCCTCCGTTTCCGCCATAAAGCGGTAAGCGTCCGCTTCAGTAAACTCCTCCGGCGTTTTTCCATTCCATAAGCGCGTTCCATCCGCCCCGTATCTTCTCGGCATAAGCACCTCCTCCTGTTAATGTGCGCCAAAGATACGCTGGGCAATGCTCCCGGTCTTAAAGAGCATGAAGCAAAGCAAAACCGTGTAGCCCACAGTTCCCCAAATCGCCCCAATGGGATCGCCGCTTGTTGCGATGCCTTGAATGAGCACCGCGTAAATTGCAACACATACAAGAATCAGCAGCCCTTGAAAGCCCACGGCAAACAGGGACTTGATGTAGTTCTGTCCGGTGCCGCCAAGCTCCCGGTTGGAAAGCGTAGCAACGGGGATGGGGGCCAGACTGGTCAGCAGATAGATTTCCAGCATCCTGCCATACACCAAAACGAAAATGATAATTCCCATCGCCTTCATCGTGAAGCCAATGAGCGCAGACTGCAGCCACAGCCCCAAAAGTGGCCCCAAGTCCATCGCCTCCAGCGAGGTTTCCAGTTCGGCAAGCATATCCGCCGAAACATCGGTAGAGCCTTGAATGAGCCCGCCTGCCTGCGCGATAACGCTCTGCGACACATCGAACACGGCCATGACGATATTGAATGTATTTGACAGGATCAGGATTGCACAGGCCGTTTTGAACATCCATTTATAAAGGTTCGCAACGTCAACCTCGTGCATATTGTTCTTTTCCAAAAGCATCTGTATGAGCTCATAAGTGGCAACAAAGGTCAGCACCATTCCGGCAATCGGCAGGATCACCGTTTCGGAAAGCTGTCGGATCAGGGAGAAAACCCCGGCGTGCCACGCCGCCGGGGTAGTCCCTACCTGTGCCGCAATCTCTCCGACTTGGGCATTGACGGTATCAAAAAGCCCTTCGAGGTTTCCCATAATCCCGCCAATCAGAAGCTCTTTGAGCCAGTTTGTGAGCCAGTCGGTGAGAAAATCCATAAGCGCCTACCTTAAAACAGGCCAGACAGCAGAGGGATCAGTGTGGTGCCAATGACGATGATGCCGCCGCCCGCCATGAGCTGTTTTATACCCAATTAGGTGTAAAACTCTGCTCGATGGCGGGCGGCGGCGTACAAAAAATCTA
>OJRD01000054.1_pt1 | contig 102117 bp, 87 predicted proteins | sample 1599051 | NCBI WGS metagenome assembly OJRD01 (sample SAMN03922523, study PRJEB24848) | human gut metagenome | isolation source: stool sample | host: Homo sapiens | place: Germany | collected 2010-02 | reverse complement strand
GCGCGTCGAAATCGCTGGTGCTTTTCTGGTTCTCTTTTGGCACGCAAAAGAGAACATTAGCCTTAATGAAAAAGCGATTTAACCCGCGCCACCAGCGCGCAATCCAATCTAAAAAGAACCAAGCCCTACTGCAACAGAGCTTTGCCCCGCGCACAGGCGCGCGAAGCCGTTTATAAAAAAATGAGCTTAACGGAAGCATCACCTTCCCTTTAACAAAGGAGAACCAAAATGAAAGTCTTTGATTTACATTGTGACACTTTAAGCGAGCTGCGCTACGCCGAAAAGGCGGGCGCACCCAAGAGCTTTGCGGAGAACGATCTGCACATCGACCTGCAGAAGCTGAAAAAAGGCGACTATATGCTCCAATGCTTCGCCGCCTTCGTCAATCTGGGCGATAAGACCCCCGGTGCCGACCCGCTGGTGACAGCGCTGGAAGAAATCGACGTCTTCAAGCGCATCATGGAAAAATACCCGGAGGAGATCGCGCCGGTGTATCGCCCCTCTGACATCCGCAAAAACGCCGCCGAGGGCAAGATCAGCGGAATGCTCACCATCGAAGAGGGCGGCTGCTGCAAGGGCAGCCTCGGCGTGCTGCGCCGGCTGTACGAGCTGGGCGTCCGGATGATGACCCTGACGTGGAACCACGAGAATGAGCTTGCCAGCCCCAATGTCGTGCCCGGCGGGGGCGGCGACATCTGGCCCTGTGCCCCCAACACCGAGACGGGCCTGAAGGAGAAGGGCTTCGAGTTCCTCGCCGAGATGGAGCGGCTGCATCTCATTGCGGACGTGAGCCACCTGTCCGACAAGGGCTTCTGGGACATTGTCGAGCACTCCACCCGTCCCTTTGCGGCCAGCCACTCCAACTGCCGCGCCCTCGCGCCCCACTGCCGCAATCTCACCGACGAGATGATCCGCGCACTGGCCGATAAGGGCGGCCTTGTGGGCCTCAACTACTGCAGCGGCTTCCTCGACCACCAGCCGGAAGAAAAGCTCTGCCGCAGCACCACGGCCCTGATGGCAAAGCACGCGGCCCATTTCAAGCAGGTGGGCGGCATCGGCATCATTGGTCTGGGCAGCGACTTCGACGGCATTGGCGGAAAGCTGGAGATGGACGACTGCTCGAAGCTCCCGCTGCTGGCGGAGGCCCTCCGCCGCGAGGGCTTTACCGAGGATGAGGTGGAGGATATCTTCTACCGCAACGCCCGCCGGTTCTTCGAAGAGAATCTCTGAGAGAGTGGACTTTCCCGCCGCACTGCGGTATACTGGACAATACGGCGCGGTTTCGACAGGACATGACAACGCCGAGTAGAGAAGAATAAGGAGATTCCGATATGGATAAAAATATGACGCTGGAAAAGCGCATTGCGGCGGAGCTTTACTCCTATCAGGGGAAGATGAGCGTCTTTGTGGACGACCTGCACGGCCACACGGTGGAGATCGGGGCCGACGAGGAGTTCGAGACGGCTTCCACCATCAAGGCGTACATCCTCGCGGCCCTGTATCTGCAGGCCAGCCGGGGCAAGGCCAGCCTCGAGGAAAAGATCACCTACAAGCCGGAGCATTTCGTGGATGGCTCGGGGATGCTGCGGGCACTGGGGGTGGGCGCGAGCCTGAAGGTCAAGGACGCCGCTACCATGATGATCATCTGCTCGGACAACATCGCCACCAACATGGTCATCGACTATCTGGGGCTGGATGTCATCAACGCCTGTATCCGGGAGATGGGTTTTGCCCACACCGTCCTGCACAACCCCCTTCACTTTGACCTCTACGCCGACCTCGGCATCACGACGCCCCGGGACTATGCCTCCCTCTTCGCGCAGGTGGCGAAGGGCACGCTCGTCAGCGCCGAGGCCAGCGCCGAGATGCTGGCCATCTTCCGTCAGCAGCACTATAACACCATGCTCACCCACGATTTCCCCCAGTTCTACCTCGACTGTGAGGAGACCGGCGAGCCGGAGCTGATCTGGGTGGCCAGCAAGAGCGGCAGCATGAACGCCTGCCGCAACGACGGCGGCATCGTCCACACCCCTTACGGCGAGTATGTCATCGTCCTGATGAATAAGGACTTCCACGACATCATCGAGTACAACGACCACCCCTCGATGGTCTACGGTGCACGGGTGTCCCGGATGATCCTCGACCAGATCCTGGCCTGCGAGGGTGAGCTTTACAAGTAAAGATCAATCGAAAATAGGAATATTAAAGGAAATTATAACAATGGGTATTCAAATCAGTCTGCCGATGATGGCGTTTCTGGTGCTTATGACCGGCTTTGCGGGCTTTGTCGATTCGGCAGCAGGCGGCGGCGGACTCATCAGCCTGCCGGCCTATCTCTTTGCGGGTCTGCCGCCCCACTATACTTACGCCACCAACAAGTTCAGCGCCGCCTGCGGCACCACCTTCGCCACCGCCAGCTTCTTCCGGAATGGCGCGATGAATGTCAAGGTGGGCGTCCTCGCCGCCGTCGGCAGCTTTGTGGGAAGCGCACTGGGGGCGCATATCGTCCTGATGCTCAGCGATGAGGTGCTGCAGGCGATGATGTTCATCATCCTGCCCATCGCGGCGGTCGTTATCCTGTGGCGGCGCAACCTCCCGGATGAGAACCGGGACGACGGCACCATAGACCTGAAAAAGACCCTGCTAGCGCTGGGCATCGGCCTTGGCATCGGCCTGTACGACGGCATATTTGGCCCGGGCACGGGAACCTTTGCCATCATTGCTTTTACCAGCCTGATGCGCTTCGACCTGCGCACCGCCAACGGCAACGCCAAGGTGCTGAACCTTGCCAGCAACTACGCCAGCCTCTTCACCTATCTGAGCAGCGGTCTGGTGGTCTTTACGGTGGGCATCCCCTGCGCCATCAGCGGCATCGTCGGCAATATCATCGGCTCCCACTTCGCCCTGACCAAGGGCGCAAAGTTCATCCGCCCCATGATGCTCGTGGTGTTGGTGCTCCTGCTGGGCAAGCTGGTCACGGATATGCTGTAAACAAAACAAAAAAGGCTGCTGTGCGGATGCACGGCAGCCTTTTTCTGTGGATCTTTAGTCGATGATAAGCCCGTTGTCAAAGAAAGCCAGACCAAAGGCACCGGGGCCTGCATGGGTGCCGATGACGCAGCCGATCTGGCGCACCAGCGGCTCGGGAAGGCCGAGATTATCGACCAGATAGGTCTGGATGGGAGCCACCTCGCGGGTGCTGACGGTGTAACCGGCCAGAGAGTCGAAGCGGGGGTTGATGCCGCCCAGCTCTTCGATCTTCTTGAAGAGGGCGACGTAAGCGCCGGGCAGGCCGCGGGCCTTGCCCGCCATCGCCACCTTGCCCTCCTTGAGGGTGATGAGGGGCTTGATGCCCAGCATCCCACCCGCCACGGCTACGGCGGCCGGCAGACGGCCGCCCTTGCGCAGGTATTTCAGGTCGTCGATGGCGGCGACGAGGTGCAGATGCTCCTTGGCGTGCTCAAGGGTGGCTGCGATCTGGACGGCGGACTTGCCGATGTCCCGCAGATGGACGGCCAGACGCACCAGCAGGGCTTCGCCGAGGCAGACATTGGTGCTGTCCACGAAGACGACGTTGTCCACGTTGGCAAGGTCTGCGGCCAGCTTGGCGCACTGGTAGGTGCCGGAAAGCTCATGGGACAGGAAGATGCCCACGACCTCGTCCCCGGCTGCTGCGGCCTCGGCGTAGAACTTCTCGAACAGCTCAGGGCTGGGCTGGCTGGTGGTGGGCAGCTTCTTGCAGGCGGCCATGTGTGCGTAATATTCGCTGGGGGTCAGGTCCACGCCGTCCCGGATGACGGTGCCGTCCTCGAGGGTGACGTTGAGGGGGATGACATCCACGCCCAGCGTTGCAGCCTCAGCGGGCAGGATGTCGGATGCAGAATCGGTAAGAATGCGTATCATGTGGTTGGTACCTCCATGGGTGCGGTTCAGTCGTGTTTATCGGAAGACGATAAATTCATAAAAAGTCGTACAAAGTATACCAGAAGGTTGGATAGTATGTCAATCTTTTGAGCAAAATTTCTTCGAATGAGCGAAAAAACTGCTTGCAAAACAGGACGGTAGTATGGTACAATGTCCGCCGACAGGAGGGTGCACCGTGGAAAGACCGAAAAAGAAGACCGAAAAGCCGTCTCTCGCCGCCCAGTGCCGGGTCCTGACGGAGGCGGCGGTGCTCTGGGCGCTGCTGGCAGCGGGGGCGCAACTGTTCTTCCCGGAGGAACAGAGCGCTCTGCCCGAGGGTGCGGCTCTCGGGTGGGCGGCGCTGCGCATCTGCCTTGTGACCCCGCTGGCGGAGGAGCTGGCCTTCCGGGGCGGTGCACTCTATCTTTTGCAGCCGCTGGGCGGCAGGGCGGCTGTCGTGGTGCAGGCGCTGCTCTTTGCGGGCCTGCACGGCAGCTGGACGGCCCGGGCCTATGCGCTGGGCATGGGCCTTATCTTCGGCTGGGCGGCCCGGAAAGCCCGGAGCGTATGGCCCGGCTGCGCACTTCATATGATAAACAACTGCCTCGTGTTTGCCGCACGGCTGGCGGAAAGGGGAATGGGATGACCGACTTTGAGCTGATGGGGGCCGCGCTGGACGAGGCCCGGAAAGCCGCCGCACTGGGCGAGGTGCCGGTGGGCGCTGTGGTGGCAAAGGATGGCGAGATCGTCGCCGCCGCCCACAACACCCGGGAGACTGAAAAGAACGCCCTCCACCACGCGGAGCTGCTGGCCATCGACGCGGCCTGCAAAAAGCTGGGCGGCTGGCGGCTGTGGCAGTGCGAATTGTTCGTCACGCTGGAACCCTGCCCCATGTGCAGCGGGGCCATCATCAACAGCCGCATCAAGCGGGTGGTGTACGGCGCAGCCGACGTCAAGGCGGGCTGCTGCGGCTCTGTGACCGACCTCTTCGCCCAGCCCTTCAACCATCACCCCGTCATCGAAAAAGGGCTGCGGGCCGACGAGGCGCAGCAGCTTTTGCAGGCGTTTTTCGTCTCGCTGCGGGCCAAGCGGGCCGCAAAGCCCCGCTGGAAACCGCCCGTGACCCCCTGAATCTGTGAAAAAAGTGGGAACTGCGTGAAAAAATCGCCGGTGCCCACTTTCTTTTTTCGCCCGATTGTGCTATATTATTCAATGGAAACTTGTCGAAACCACACAAACGCCACCGGGCGCGCCGCAGGACCGGACTAGACCGGGAAAAGTGAGCAGAGCGCAGCTCCGGCGGGGTGGGGGGACTGTTTCCTTTCCCGCCGTGACGCCCTGACACGAAGGGGCTTTCATGGCCGAAAATAGTGGACAGGAGGGTTTGACTCTTGTACAACGACGAATTTGAGCTGACATTCGACTTGGCAGACGCCGGGCCGAAGAAGGAACAGCGCAGGCCGACTCTGCCCGAGCGGGAGGAAGCGGCCGAGGCCGCACCGCTGGAGCAGGAAACGAGGGAAATTCCGGCCAGCGCTGCGCCGGAACCAGAACCGGAGCCTGTGGGACTGCCGCAGCCCGCCGCCCCGGCGGCGAACGGCCGCACCGTCCTCATCTCGGGCGGCGACCGGGGCATCGGCGCCGCTGCGGCCCGTGTGTTCTACGCGGCAGGCTACCGGGTGGCGGTGTTCTACCACACCAACGCAGAGGCGGCGGCAGCGCTGGAGAAAGAGCTGCCGGGCGTGCTGGCCGTCCAGTGCGACGTGGCCAGCCGGGCCAGCTGTGAGCTGGCCTTCCGTGCCGCCGAGCAGGCGCTGGGCCATCTGGATGTGCTGGTGAGCAACGCGGGCATCGCCCAGCAGAAGCTGTTCACCGACATCACGCCGGAGGAGTGGCAGCGGATGCTGAACGTCAACCTGACCGGTGCGTTCAACCTCTGCCAACTGGCCCTGCCCGGGATGATCCGCCGCAAGGCGGGCCGTATCCTCACCGTGAGCAGTATGTGGGGCCAGACCGGCGGCAGCTGCGAGGTGCATTATTCCGCCGCCAAGGCGGGCCTCATCGGCCTGACCAAGGCTCTGGCAAAAGAAGAAGGTCCCAGCGGCATCACCGTGAACTGCGTGGCCCCCGGCGTCATCGACACCGATATGATGGCCTCGTTCACTGCTGAGGACAAAGCGGCACTGGCCGAGGAGACTCCGGTGGGGCGCCTCGGCACCGCCGAAGAGGTGGCAAAGCTTCTGCTGTACCTCGCCGGAGAGGACGCCGGTTACATCACCGGACAGGTGTTTGGCGTCAACGGAGGCCTTGTGATCTGATGCAGCAGGGCCGAAACTATGAGACAAGTTCACCTGCGGGGAGGCTTTCCCGTGGTGAGAAGGAGAGAGCGAAATGGGCATGACTTTGAAGGAACTGTTGACGAAAGGCGAGGGCACCCTGTCGGCACAGGAGGCCAAGACGTTGGCCGCACAGTGCAGGATGGATGTGGAAACGCTCTATACGCTCCTTGAAGAGCGCGGCATCAAGATCATCGAGGATGAGGCCGACGCCGATGTGAATCTGGACGTGGACAGCATCATTGCCGAGGTGGAGAACGCCGAGAACAACAGTGACGAGCTGGGTCTGGGCATGGAAGACGAGGAAGAGGCCGCCGAGGAGAACCCCGCCGACCTGAAGGCCGCGATGGATGAGCTGCTGGACGACCCGGTCAAGAACTACCTCAAGCAGATCGGCCAGATCCCGCTGCTGAGCGCAGAGCAGGAAGTGGACCTGAGCAAGCGCATCCACTCCGGTGCCGAGGCTGCCCATATCCTGCAGGCGGACCGTCAGAAGTACGGTGCGCCGGAGTACATCAAGAAGAACAGCGCCCGCTTCTCCTTCGAGGAGGACGAGAACAGCCGCAGCTACACCGAGGACATCGACGAAGAGGGCAACGAGAAGTCCAGCGAGGACGCCGAGGAGAAGGCTGCGGAAGAAGAGGCCATGGAGGCTGTGGAGAACGGCCCCCTGACCGAGGAGCGCCGTCAGGAGCTGCTGAAGATCCGCCGTGACGGCCTGAACGCCCGCCGCAGCCTGAGCGAAGCGAACCTCCGTCTGGTGGTCTCCATCGCCAAGAAGCACGTCGGCCACAATCTGGCCTTCCTCGACCTGATCCAGGAGGGCAACATCGGCCTGATCAAGGCGGCGGAGAAGTTCGACTGCGACCGCGGCTTCCGCTTCTCCACCTACGCAACGTGGTGGATCCGTCAGGCCATCACCCGAGCCATCGCCGATCAGGCCCGCACCATCCGCATCCCGGTGCATATGGTGGAGACCATCAACCGGATGCGTCAGGCCACCAACCAGCTGGTCTACCAGAACGGCCACGAGCCGACCCCGGAGGAGCTGGCAAAGGCAATGGATATGAGCGTCGAGCGCGTCCGCGAGATCCAGCGGATGGCGCAGGAGCCTGCCAGCCTTGAAAGCCCCGTGGGCGAGGAGGAGGATTCCTCTCTGGGCGATTTCGTCGCCGACGAGAACGCCGAGGCTCCCGGCAAGGCCGCAGACCGCGCCATGGTGGCCCAGCAGATCAATCAGGCCCTCAAGAGCCTGACCCCTCGTGAAGAGAAGGTCATCCGTCTCCGCTTCGGTCTGGACGATGGCCGTCCCCGCACGCTGGAAGAGGTGGGCCGCGATTTCGGCGTCACCCGTGAGCGTGTCCGTCAGATCGAGGCAAAGGCCATCCGCAAGCTGCACAGCCGCAAGTGCCTTGCCCTGCTGAACGGCCTCATCGAGTGATCGGTTTTCAACCATACGAACGGCTGCCGTGGAAAACGGCAGCCGTTTTTTGATGCCCGGGCGGGAAAATGCGAAAAAAGACAGATTTTTTGCAAAAACCTCTTGCAATGCGGCAGAGTTTATGGTATTATAATTGAGCTGTGATTGTGCTGCTATAGCTCAGTTGGTAGAGCGCATCCTTGGTAAGGATGAGGTCTCCAGTTCGAATCTGGATAGCAGCTCCAGATCAAAACACCTCGAAGCCGGAAGGTTTTGGGGTGTTTTTATTTTGCGGCCGCGGCTGCAAAGCCTCTCCCCTTGGGAGAGGTGTCTGCGAAGCAGACGGAGAGGGCAAGCCCGGCAGGATAGAGCTGCGATACAGCGATAAGCAGGCTCTTTGTCAGAGCGGAGCTATCGTTGTATATGTGATTCTCCGTCAGCGTCCTTGCCCTCTCAGGCGCTTCGCGCCAGCTCCCCCAAAGGGGGAGCCGCTGGCGTCTGCAAAAATAACAAAAACCGCGCCGTAGGTAATGTTCGAACCTGCGGCGCGGTTTATCGATTGGAGGAAATAGTTCTCGTAGAAAATGGTTTCTTAAATCCCGTCGGGACTATAAAGATAGTATACTTCATTTGGCGCAAAAAATCAACCCGGGTAGTAAAAATCAGGGGAACCTGCTCTTTTACACAAAACAAAACACCCTGAAGTCTTTGGACTCCAAGGTGTTTCAGACTGGAGCTGCTATCCAGATTCGAACTGGAGACCTCATCCTTACCAAGGATGCGCTCTACCAACTGAGCTATAGCAGCAAATGGCGACCCGGATCGGGCTCGAACCGACGACCCCCAGCGTGACAGGCTGGTGCTCTAACCAACTGAGCTACCGGGCCATGATCGCTCAAGTGTGTCTGGCGGTTGACCGCCGGAACGTGTGTTATTATACCTGAGAAACACCCTGTTGTCAAGCGTGAAATTCAGAAAAACCCAAAAAAGTTTCAGAAAGTCCGACATCTGGGCGAAAAAAGCAAAAACAAAACGCACAGAATATCCTCTGTGCGTTTGTGGCAGGGGTAGTAAGTCTCGAACTCACGGCACGCGGTTTTGGAGACCGCTGCTCTACCAACTGAGCTATACCCCTAGATGTGTTCCGCATTCGCTGAATGCTTGATTATTATATAAGATTCTGTGCCGAATGTCAAGCGCGAATTTCAAGTTTTTTGGAAAGATGGGCAGAGAAGGCCCGCTTTTTCGCAAAATGACGCCGAAAACATCCCAAACTTCGGCTTTCCACCTTGAAGCAGAGCAGGAAATAGTGTATCATAAAGGGTATCAAAAGTGTAATTCCGGGCTTGTTATGCCCTGATAGGGGGAACGCCATATGGCAGATAAAAACTTTTTGACCGAGATCATTGACGCCGACCTCGCCGAAGGCAAGGTCAGCGAGATCCATACCCGCTTCCCGCCGGAGCCGAACGGCTACCTGCACATCGGCAGCGCCAAGGCCATCTATATCAACTGGTCCATCGCCAACCAGTACGGCGGCAAGTTCAACCTCCGCCTCGACGACACCAACCCCGCCCGCGAAGGCGAGGAGTACGTCAACAGCATCATCGAGGATCTGCACTGGCTGGGTGCTGACCCCACGGGCGGCATCTTCTACGGCAGCGACTACTTCGACAAGTGCTACGAGTACGCCGAGAAGCTCATCCTTGAGGGCAAGGCTTACGTCGATGATCTGACCCGCGATGAGATGCGCGAGTACCGCGGCAATGACGCGGGCAAGCCCTCCCGCCCCTCTCCGTGGCGCGACCGCAGCCCGGAAGAGAACCTCGACCTGTTCCGCCGGATGCGTGCGGGCGAGTTCAAGGAGGGCGAGAAGACCCTTCGCGCCAAGATCGACCTCGCCAGCCCCAATATGAATCTGCGTGACCCGGCCATCTACCGCATCAAGTATGCCGAGCATCACCGTCAGGGCAATAAGTGGTGCATCTACCCGATGTACGACTTTGCCCACCCCATTCAGGACGCCATCGAGGGCATCACCCACAGTATGTGCAGCCTCGAGTTCGAGAATCACCGCCCCCTGTACAACTGGGTCATCGAGAACATCTTCGGCACCGAGTTCCCCAAGCAGCGCGAGTTTGCCCGCCTGAACATGACCAACACCGTCATGAGCAAGCGCTATCTGCGCGAGCTGGTGGAGATGGGCATCGTAGACGGCTGGGACGACCCCCGTATGCCCACCCTGTGCGGCCTGCGCCGCCGCGGCTATACCGCCTCCTCTATCTTTACCTTTGTGCGGGAGGCCGGCATCTCCAAGTCGGACAACCTCATTGATATGCGCCAGCTGGAGGCCTGCATCCGCAGCGAGCTGGACCTGACCGCCCAGCGCCGCATCGCCGTGCTGGACCCTGTCAAGCTGGTGGTGGACAACTACCCCGCCGACAAGACCGAGTATTTCGACATCGCCAACAACCCCAACCGGGAGGCCAACGACGCCACGACCCGCAAGGTGGCCTTCACCAAGGAGCTGTGGATCGAGAAGGAGGACTTCGCCGAGGTCCCGCCTCCGAAGTTCAAGCGCCTGACCATCGGCGGCGAGGTCCGTCTGATGGGCGGCTATCTCGTCAAGTGTGAGAGCGTCGAGAAGAACCCCGACGGCAGCATCGCAGTCATCCACTGCACCGCCGACCTCGAGACCGGCAACGGCAACCCCGCCGACGGCCGCAAGGTCAAGGGCACCATCCACTGGGTGAGCGCAGCCCACGCTGTGGACGCCGAAGTACGTCTGTACGACAAGCTGTTCACCGAGGCCAACATGAACGCCATCCCTGAGGGCAGCGACTACAAGGACTATCTGAACCCGGAGAGCGTCGTCGTCCGGAAGGACTGCAAGCTGGAAGAGGCTCTGGCCGACGCAAAGCCCGGCGAGCAGTTCCAGTTCGTGCGCACCGGTTTCTTCACCCCGGACAGCAAGAACCCCGGCGTGTACAACCGTGTCGTGACCCTGCGCGACAGCTTCAAGCCCGCAAAGTAAGTCCGGCGGGCAGGACACCAAACATCGCAAAAGGAGCACTTCACAGACCATGAAAAAACACTTGACCCGCAACATTATCCTCATGCTGGTGCTGGATGTCGTCCTCGGCATCGTGCTGGCCCTCTATATCGCAAGCACCGGCACGGTCCCCGCTGCCGACAATGCCGAGACCTACACCGACGGCACCTATACCGCCAGCGCGCAGGGCTGTCTGAGTGAGGTGGGCGTCACCGTGACCATCACCGGCGGCAAAGTGACCAATGTTGCGATCGATGCTTCCGGCGAGACGCCGGATCTGGGCGGCAAGGCGGCAGAAGCCCTGTCGGCCTCCCTGCTGGCGGCTGGCTCTACGGCGGGCGTGGATGCCGTTTCCGGCAGCACCATGACCAGCGACGCGGTATTTGCGGCAATGAACGATTGCCTTGCACAGGCCGCACAGGGATGAAGCTTTGAATGGAGCTGCTGCACGGCGTGTCTGTGCAGCAGCCTTTTTTATGAGTGAGGTTCTTATGATACTCGATATTCTGCCGCTGGCGGGCGGTGCGGCCCGCCTTGTGCGGGTGTACGGCGGCGAGCCGTGCGCTGTGCTGCCCGGGGCTGTGCCCGGGCCGGAGGGGGGTGAGTGGCCCATCACCGAGCTGGGCGACTACTGCTTTTCGGAGAAGCCCCGGGGCCTGCCCGGGCCGGAAAAGACCTGCCGCTATGAGCAGGCCGAGGACGGCACGCTCCGCCTGACCCGTGCCTTCGGCCGGGAGGTGGGGGGCCGGGCGCGGTACAGCTTCGACTTCGATGCGCCTGCGGCGTCGGCGCAGGACGACGACCTGCACCCCGTCTGCGGGAACTTCCTCGAAGAAGTCTCCCTGCCCGACAGCCTGCGGGTCGTGGGCAGCTGTGCGTTCTACAACTGCAGGAAGCTCCGCCGCCTGAGCGCCGGGGCGGGGGAGCTGACCATGGGCAGCGACGTTTTCCTCAACTGCTTCGCGCTGGAAGACCTCATCGTCCGGGCAGCACCCGAGCAGCCCACCGGCCTGTTCGCCCTTGTGGGCAGCATCACCGAGGCGGTGCGGGCGCTCTTCTGGCCGGTGGGGGAGGCCTCGCCCCGGGCGGGGCTGTGGTATCCCGCCTACTGGGAGGACATCGAAGAGACCCCTGCTCACATCCTGCTCCACACCTTTTCGGGGCAGGGCTACCACTATCGGCAGTGCTTCCTCGAAAACAGGCTTCTCCCGGCGGAGTACGACGCCATCTTCCCGCAGGGCCACGACGCCGACGACGCGGCGGTGATGGCAATGCTCTGCTTCGACCGCCTCCGCTGGCCGTGGCAGCTGAGCGCCGCCGCGCAGGGGGCCTATCGGGACTTCCTGAAAGCAAACACCGGGCGGGTGCTGAACCGTCTGCTCAAGGCGCAGGACATGGAGGGCATCAAGGCCCTGTTGGCACTGGACGTCATGGACGCCGACGCCTTTGCCGAGGGCGCTGCCCTCGCCGCCAAGGCCGACAACGCCGGTGCGGCTGCCCTGCTGGCCGACGCAGAGCACAAAAAGCGTGCCGCTGCGCCCCAAAAGAAGAGGTATGATTTTGATTTCTGAGAAGGAAAAGTTTTTCGACCCCCGTAAGCCCTTCCAGTCGGCCCGCCCCGAGACGCATGAGGAGTGGCAGGCCCGGATGGGCGGCGAGGTGCTGGCCGTGGTGCGCAGCGGGCTGTATCTGGACTTCCGCTTTCTGGATCAGGCCCTCTCGGCCCTGACGCCCACCGCCGACGAGCGGTGCGGTGTGCTGGCGACCGACGGCACCATCCTCTGCTACCAGCCCAGTGCTCTGCTGCGGCTTTACCAGAAGAACCCGAAGTACCTCAACCGGCTGTATCTCCACACTGTCTTCCACTGCATCTTCCGCCACCTCTGGCTGCGGGGCAGGCGGGACGCGAGGCTGTGGAGCCTCGCCTGCGACATCGCAGTGGAAAACGTCATCGACGGCCTTGGCCGCAGGAGCGTCCAGCGCCCCCTGACGTGGGTGCGCCAGCACGCCTATAAAGAGATCGCCGCGCAGGAGAAGGTGGCCGCTGCGGCCCCCATCTACCGCTGGCTGGTGCGTCAGACGCCCGGTGTGCTGCGGCAGCTGGAAAAGGAGTTCTACGCCGACGACCACCGCCTCTGGCCCAAGGACGCCCCTGACCAGCCCCAGCAGATGCCCACCCCTCTGCCCCAGAAGACGTGGCAGAAGATCGGCGAGCGGATGCAGACCGAACTGGAACTGCGGGACAAAGAGGCCGGTGAGGGGGCAGACGCCCTGCGGGAGCAGGTCAAGGCCGCGAACCGCAGCCGCCGCAGCTACAGCGACTTTCTGCGCCGGTTCTGCGTCACCCGGGAGGAAGTCCACCTCGACCCGGACGAGTTCGACCTGAACTTCTACACCTACGGCCTGTCGGTCTATGGCAACCTGCCCCTCATCGAGCCGCTGGAGACCCGGGAGAGCAAGAAGATCGAGGAGCTGGCCCTCGTCATCGACACCAGCTACTCCACGTCGGGCGAGCTGGTGCGGGCCTTTCTGGCCGAGACGTACACCCTGCTGAAGGGCAGGGAGAATTTCTTCCACCGGATGAATCTGCATCTCATCCAAGCGGACAACGCCGTCCGGCAGGACATCCCGGTAAAGAGCGAGGACGACCTCATCCGTGCCATGAACCACTTCGAGCTGCGGGGCGGCGGCGGCACCGACTTCCGGCCCGCCTTCGAGTACGTCAGCCAGCTCTGCGCCGAGAAGAAGTTCTCGAATCTGCGGGGCCTGCTCTACTTTACCGACGGCATGGGCAGCTACCCGGCCCGCCGCCCGGCCTACGACACGGCGTTCCTCTTCTTGGGGGACCGCTTCGACGACGCCAACGTGCCGCCGTGGGCCATGAAGGTGGTTCTGGACGAAGAAGAATTTACCGGTGAGGCCGCCCGCAGCGCCTCGGCGCTCGCCGAAGCGTTGGCGGAGGAGGACGACCTCTACCGCGACCTCAACAATTCGTGATAACGAGGAAAAGCAATATGAACATCAAACGAGCCAAAGAAGAGATCGAGCATACCGTCCGAGCCTATCTCGCCAAGGACGCTCTGGGCGAGTACGCCATCCCCGCCATCCGCCAGCGCCCCATCCTGCTGATGGGGCCTCCGGGCATCGGCAAGACGCAGGTGATGGAGCAGGCGGCGCGGGAGTGCGGCGTGGCGCTGGTGGCCTATACCATCACCCACCACACCCGCCAGAGCGCCGTGGGCCTGCCCTTCATCCGCCAGCGCAACTACGGAGGCCGGGACGTCTCGGTGACGGAATACACCATGAGCGAGATCATCGCCAGCGTCTACGCTAAGATGGAGGCCACGGGCCTGAAAGAAGGCATCCTCTTCATCGACGAGATCAACTGCGTCTCTGAGACGCTGGCCCCCACCATGCTGCAGTTTTTGCAGTGCAAGACCTTCGGCAATCAGGCCGTGCCTGCGGGCTGGGTCATCGTGGCGGCAGGCAATCCGCCGGAATACAACAAATCTGTCCGCGACTTCGACATCGTCACCCTCGACCGCGTCCGCCGGATGGACATCGAACCGGACCTGCCGGTCTGGAAGGATTACGCCCGCGCAGCCCATCTCCACAGCGCCATCCTGAGCTATCTCGAGCTGCACCCCCAGAACTTCTACCAGATCAACGCCGACGTGGACGGCACCCAGTTCGTCACCGCCCGCGGCTGGGAGGACCTATCCAACCTACTCAACACCTACGAGTCGCTGGGCCTGCAGGCCGACGAGGAGCTGATCCGCCAGTATATCCAGCACCAGAAGATCGCAGAGGACTTTGCGGCCTATCTCGATCTCTACTACAAGTACCGCGACGACTACGGCGTGGAGGACATTCTGGCTGGCAGAGCCGCCCCCGCCGCCTTTGCGCGGCTGCTGCAGGCCCCCTTCGACGAGAGACTGAGCCTTGTCAGCCTCCTCCTGTCCGGCCTCGAGACGCACTTTGCCGCCTCCCGGCGGGCTGACGCGGTGGCCGACGGCTGCTATGCCTTCCTGAAGGAGACCAAGAAGGCGTTTGCCGGGATGCCCGCAGAGCTGGCGCAGGAGCCGAACTGCTGGGCGCAGCTCTTCGGTCAGATGACCGCCGACTACGAGGCCGAGACCCAGAAAAAGCGCACCGCCGGTCTGCTGGACAAGCCCGCGCTGGAAGCCCGCCTGCAGACTGCCAAGACCTTGCGCGGCTGGGAGAAAACGCTGCTGCGTGCCGCCGCGCCGGACGCAGACACCGCCTTCAAGGTGCTGCGGGAGCAGTTCGGCACCCTGTCGGAGGCCCGCGACACGGTCCAGCAGGGGGCCAGCGCCGCGCTGGAGGCGGCCTTCGACTTCATGGAGCAGGCCTTTGCCGAGAGTCAGGAGATGGTGGTCTTTGTCACCGAGCTGACCCTGTCGCCCGCCGCCCATGCGTTCATCGCCGAAAACGGCTGTGAGCGGTATTTCCAGTACAACAAAGACCTCCTGCTGGACCACCGCAAGGCGGCTCTGAATCAGGAGCTGGAAGCCGAGCAGCGTCGGCACGGGATGCTGTAACATAATGCAAAAGAGGGACTGCGCTTACCATGCAGTCCCTCTTCTCGTATGCGGAAAACAAAAGAAAAAGCATCTTGATGAAATCAAGATGCTTGGTGGTTGCGGGGGCCGGATTTGAACCAACGACCTTCGGGTTATGAGCCCGACGAGCTACCAGACTGCTCCACCCCGCGATATTTACTTTTCGCTGCCAGCCTCTCGCTGACTGCTCAAGTATAATACCACAGGATGGGGCGGATGTCAAGCGTTTTTTCAAAAAGGTTCCGGATTTTTTTCGGCGGAGATCATTTGCGGGTACGGCGGCGCACCAGATGGACGATGAGAGCGGCTGCGGCCATGAGGGTCAGCAGAGGCCAGACGCCCACGACCCAGACCGTCAGCTGCTGGAGGCCGGAGACGAAGCCCGACCAGCCGTTGCGGAGGGCGCTGGACAGCTGGGAGAGATAGGATTCCTCGGTGGGGGTATACTCCTTCACCTCAGACAGCGAGAGGTAGACCGTGGAGCACTCCACCTGCTGGCTGTACCAGTTCAACTGCGACTGCCAGCTTTCCAGCTGATACTGCACGTCGCTGAGGGAGGATTCGATCTCCAGCAGGTCGGAGAGGTTCTCGGCGGTGGCCTGAAGCTCCTGCAGACGGGTGCGCTGGGCGGTCAGGTTCGAAAGACGGGCCTCGATGTCCATATACTGGGTGGTGACGTCCTGCACCTGCTCGCTCTTGTCCACGAGGTTGCCTGCCTGCGCGGCGGCTGCGAGGAAGCTGGTGTAGTTGTCCTGTGGGACGCGGATGGTGAGGGAGAGGCTGCGGCCCATGCCGGAATAGGAGGACTCATCGCTGGACTCCATATAGCCGTCAGCGGCGCTCACAGCCTCGTTGAGGGCGGTGCGGGCGGCGTCAAAGTCCTTGCTCTCGATGGTGAGGTTGGCCGTATAGATGAGCTTCGTGCCCTCCTGTGCGGCCTCGGCACGCAGGGCGCTGGTGTCATCTGCGCTGCGGTCGCTCACGGCGCTGCCGGTGTCGGCAGCACCGCTGCTGTGGACGGCCATTTTGGAGTCGGAAAGGGCGCTGTTCACGCCGTCCACCGAGTAGGCGGCATAGGAGGCCGTCTCGGGGGCCGGCGCTGCCGTGAGTGCCGCACCACCCGCAGCCATCAGGCGGAAGGGCGAGCCGACCGCTGCATACAGGCCGACGCCGCAGAGCAGGCCGCAGGCGGCGATGCTCAGGGTCTTGCGGGAAAAGCGGATGGCCTTTCTGGGCTTCGGAGCGGCTTTGGGGGCGCTGGATGCCGTCTGGCCCCCCTGCATGGCAAGAAGCTTCGCCTTCAGGTCATCCGATGCGTGAAGGTCGTCCACCTCCATCTTGTACTCAAACCACCTCATCTTCGATCTCCTCCTTCAGCATCGTATGTAACTGGGCGCGGGCGCGGCGAAGCCAGCTGAGCACCGTGTTGGTGGGGGCACCCAGCATCCGGCCCACCTCGGCGGCGGTGTATCCCTCGTAGTAGTGGAGGTAGACCGCATTGCGGTAGTTCTCGGGCAGGGCGCGCACGGCGTCCAGCACGCTGCCGTCCTCCATCTGGCCCGGGGCAGGAAGATTCTCGTCCAGCTCGGTGTCCTTCTGGCGGGCGGCGCGGGTCAGGTCGTGGCAGCGGTTGATGGTCACGCGCAGCAGCCACGCTTTCAGGTGCTCTTCGCTCTCGAAGCGGCCATTGTAGCACAGCAGTTTTTCGAAAACATCCTGCACCACATCCTCCGCATCGGCAGTGCAGCTGCAGTTGTGCATGGCGGCGCGGAACACCGTGTCACTGTATCGCTGCACGGCCAGCGCAAAAATCTCATTTTTGGTCAGCTGTCCCATAGTTCTATGCTCCTTTGAAGCCCTGTGTACAGCAGGGCACGGTGGAATTGGTGATCGACAGGGGACATTCACCTCATACACGGATGAGCGGCCCCGATTATTGCAGTTTATGGGGCAGGGCGGAAAAATCTTCCGCCGGACGCTCCACAGTTACCTAAAGTATAACATGAATACGCAAAAAACAAAAGAGCCATCTGCCGCCATGTTTTGGCAGATGGCCCTGAGTGCAGATCCTGTATTACCGGTAGAGCCGCTGGAAGAGCGCCACCCGCTCGGAAAGATAGGTCTCAGCCCGGGGGTGATGGAGCCAGCGCTTGCCCGCCTTGTCGCAGACGAGGCGGTGGCCCAGTGCGGCGGGGTGGGCGTCGATTTCCTCCACGTCCCGCAGGGTGAGGGTGAGGCTCAGTGCCGCCGGGGTGTCCGGCAGGGGCGGGAGTGGGTCTTCCCAGACGAAGGGCGGCAGCAGCTGGACGGCATAGACCGTTCGGGTGCACTCCTCGGTGAGCAGCAGGGCGGCGGGCGCACCTTCCGGTGTGACGTGGAGGGTGGAGTAGAGCAGCTGGAGCTGTGCCGGGGCCAGCAGCCGGGAAGCGCCCTCGCCCTCCTCAGGCAGAAGGGTGAGAAAATCCGCGGCCTCGTCGGCGTAGATGCGCCGCGCCGGTGCGCGAAACTGTGCGTAAAGCGCGGGCAGGGCAAAGACGCCCTCCCGATCCAGTGCGCACTGCAGCAGGCAGTAAAACTCGGTCAGCGGGTGGGAAGGGTCTGGCTGGGGCATCCCGAAATCGGGGCGTGAAACGTGTCCTCCGCCCATATCAGCCCTTGTAGCCCAGCGTAGCCGCCATGACGGCCTTGATGGTGTGCATCCGGTTCTCGGCCTCGTCAAAGACGATGCTCTGGGGGCCTTCGAAGACCTCGTCCGTGACCTCCATCGCGTCGCGGCCGAAGCGCTCGCCCATCTCCTTGCCCACGGTGGTCTTGTGGTCGTGGAAAGCGGGCAGGCAGTGCATAAAGACGGCGTGGGGGCCTGCAATATTCATCAGCTTCTGATCGATCTGGTAGGCGGAGAGGTCGTTGATCCGCTCGGCCCAGACCTCCACCGGCTCGCCCATCGAGACCCAAACGTCGGTGTAAAGGACGTCCGCGCCCTGTGCGGCCTTGGCGGGGTCTTCCTCAAAAGTGAGGGTGGCCCCGGTCTCGGCGGCGATCTTCCGGCACTCGGCCACCAGAGCAGCGTCGGGCTGGTACTTTTTGGGGGCGCAGGCGGTGAAGTGGAGGCCCATCTTGGCGCAGCCCACCATCAGGCTGTTGCCCATGTTGTAGCGGGCGTCGCCGAAGTAGACGAAGTGGATGCCCTTGAGATGGCCGAAGTGCTCCCGGATGGTGAGGAAGTCGGCCAGGATCTGGGTGGGGTGGAACTCGTTGGTCAGGCCGTTCCAGACCGGCACACCGGCGTAGTGGGCGAGGTCTTCCACGATCTGCTGGCCGTAGCCGCGGTATTCGATGCCGTCGAACATCCGGCCCAGCACCCGGGCGGTGTCGGCGATGGACTCTTTTTTGCCGATCTGACTGCCCGACGGGTCGAGGTAGGTGACTTCCATGCCGAGGTCGTGGGCTGCAACTTCGAAGCTGCAGCGGGTGCGGGTGGAGGTCTTCTCAAAGATGAGGGCGATATTCTTGCCGTGCAGAGCGTCGTGGCGGACACCGGCCTTTTTCTTGGCCTTCAGGTCGGCGGCGAGATCCAGCAGGCCCTCGATCTCGTCGGGGGTGTAATCAAGGAGCTTCAAAAAGCTGCGGTTCGTAAGATCCATTGTATATATTCCTCTATATGCAATAAAAATAGAATAATTATACTTTCACAAGCCCTATTATAATACGGGAAGGGAAAGCAGTCAAGAACGAATGGACTCCTTGACAAATAACGGTGATTCGACTATACTACAAACAGAAGGGGCGCTGACTGCAAAGGGTCAGCTTTCCATCCCAGAATCAAAAAGATTGACCGTCAGGCTTGGAACACTGTGGCGGTCAATCTTTTTTGTTATCATCGTTTTTCATCTGAGAAATCTTCTCCATGACATCAATGGTCAGGCGGACTACGTCAACGATCAGCCCCAGAAGACCGAGGATGAATGTAGAGGAAGAATCAGCGACGCGGGACAGGAAAGCATGACCACCAATTTTGCAATCAGCGCCTTACTCTCAGTTTAGCATAATTTTTGACGGATTACAACTCCAGCTCCGCCTTCCGTCCGCTGGGCTGGTAGGGGGTGAGGCGGACACCGGCCTTTTTGAACATGAACCGCGCCGCAACGCTGGAATCGGTGTCGTGGTACTTGTCGCTGTAGTAGACCACCTCCGCGATGCCGGACTGGATGATGGCCTTGGTGCACTCGTTGCAGGGAAAGAGGGTGACGTACACCCGCGCCCCCTTCAGGTTGTTGTGGGCGCTGTTGAGGATGGCGTTCAGCTCGGCATGGCAGACGTACATATACTTGGTGTTCAGCGGGTCGCCCTCCCGCTCCCACGGCATGGCGTCGTCGTCGCAGCCGATGGGCATACCGTTGTAGCCCAGAGAGAGGATCTTGTTTTCCGGGCTGACGATGCAGGCCCCCACCTGACTGCTGGGGTCTTTGGAGCGCATCGCCGTGAGCAGGGCAATGCCCATGAAGTATTCGTCCCAGTTGATATAATCCGTGCGTTTCATCGTGCAGTGCTCCTTCGTTTGCGTGAAAGTTGGTCTCGACGTCCCTATTATAGCGTGCCGCAGGGACTTTTACAATAAAACCATCTTCCTCAAGGCAAAATGCACAAAACGAGGCCGGGAAGTTTGGCAGGGCGAAAGCCGGAAATTTCAAACGAAATATTTAAAAATCGTTTGAAGTGTGGTATTATCTTTGTAAAATATGCCACAAAAGCGGAGAGAATGCTCCGTGCGGCGGAAATGAGGGAAAAACCGATATGAAATACGCAAGCAACAACATCCGCAATATCTTGATCGCGGGCCATGCCGGCAGCGGCAAAACGACGCTGACCGAGGCATTGGTCTATTTTTCGGGCGCTGCCGAGCGTATGGGCCGGGTCGAGGACGGCACCACGATTTCGGACTTTGACCCCGAGGAAGCAAAGCGGAAGGCCAGTCTGTCGGCATCGGTAGTGCCGGTGGAGTATGAGGGCATCAAGTACAACCTCATCGATGCTCCGGGCCTGTTCGACTTTGAGGCAGGCGAGTACGAGGGCATCCGTGCAGCCGAGAGCGTGCTGGTGTGCGTGTCGGGCCGCAGCGGTGTGACTGTCGGCGCGGAGAAGGCCTTCCAGCTGGCCCGCAAGAACGGCAAGGCTACGATGGTCTTCGTCTCCAAGTGTGATCTGGAGAATGCGAACTACTTCAAAATTCTGGAAGACATGAAGATCAAGTTCGGCACCACCGTCTGCCCCTGCGTCGTCCCGGCCAAGCTGGATGACGGCACCCCCGTGTACATCAACCTGTTCAGCCAGAAGGCGTTCAAGTATGAGGGCGGCAAGCAGGTGCAGGTGGAGCTGCCCGACATCGGCCACCGCTTCCAGGGCCTCATCGAGGCCATGAGTGAGGCCATCGCCGAGACCGACGACGAGCTGATGGAGAAGTTCTTCGGCGGTGAGGCGTTCACCACAGAGGAGATCGTCGAGGGAATGCGCAAGGGCGTCAAGGACGGCCTCATCACCCCCGTGTTCTGCGGCAGCGCCGTCAACCAGCAGGCTCTGGATATGCTGCTATACAATATGCATAAGCTGCTGCCCAGCCCGGAGCACAACAGCGTTCTGGCAGAGGACGCCAACGGTGACCCCGTCGAGCTGAACTGTGCCGAGAGCGACCCCACCGTTGCATACGTCTTTAAGACTGTGGCAGACCCCTTCGTGGGCAAGCTGAGCTATCTGCGCGTCATCAGCGGCAAGATCACCGCAGGCGCGTCCCTCGTCAACGCCCGCACCGGCGAGACCGAGAAGCTGGGCAAGCCTCTCACCGTTCTGGGCAAGAAGCAGACCGAGGCAGAGAGCATCGGTGCCGGTGACGTGGGTGCTGTGGCAAAGCTGATCAGCGCCAAGACCGGCGACACCCTCTGCGACGCCTCCCGTGTGGTCAAGCTGCCTGCGCCCGTCTTCCCCAAACCCAGCCTGTTCATGGCCGTCACTGTGGCCAAGAAGGGCGACGAGGGCAAGATCAGCAGCGCTCTGGCCCGTCTGATGGAGGAAGACCCCACCCTGAGCTACATCAACAACGCGGAGACCCACCAGCAGATCATCGGCGGTCTGGGCGAGCAGCACCTTGATGTGGTCAAGGCCAAGCTGAAGAACAAGTTCGGCGTGGAGATTGGCCTCGAGGCTCCCCGCATCGCCTACCGTGAGTCCATCCGCAAGGCCTGCCAGAAGCAGGGCCGTCATAAGAAGCAGACCGGCGGCCACGGCCAGTTCGGCGATGTCATCATCAACTTCGAGCCTTGCGACAGCGAGCAGGTCGTCTTCGAAGAGAAGGTGTTCGGCGGCAGCGTGCCCAAGAACTTCTTCCCGGCGGTCGAGAAGGGCGTCCGCCTCGCCGCCGAGAAGGGCGTGCTGGCGGGCTACCCCGTGGTGGGCCTGAAAGCCACCCTGCTGGACGGCAGCTACCACCCTGTGGACAGCTCTGAGATGGCCTTCATCATGGCTGCAAAGCTGGCCTACAAGGCCGCGATGCCTGAGGCCGGCCCTGTCATCCTCGAGCCGATCCACACCCTGAAGGCCCACGTCCCCAATGACAACACCGGCGACATCATGGGTGACGTCACCAAGCGCCGCGGCCGTGTGCTGGGCATGGAGCCGGACGAAGACGGTATGCAGACCATCATCGCCGAGGTGCCTCTGGCAGAGCTGGCCAACTTCACCACCTTCATCCGTCAGATCACGCAGGGCCGCGGCTGGTTCACCACCGAGTTCGCCCGCTATGAGATCCTGCCGGAGATGCTGGTGCCCGCTGTGGTCGAGCAGGCCAAGAAGCTGGGCAATCTGGATGAATCCGCAGACGACTAAATAAGACATTTTCCAAGCCCTGTCGGCACTTCCCTCTGTCGGCGGGGCTTTTTTGTGCCCTTTTTGGCCCGCAGAGCGGCAGTTTTTATTGACAAGGCCGCAGCTTGCTATTATAATGAATAGGTCAAAATGGCATTCGTGTGCGGTTTTGTGCGTCAAGACGCCCTGCCGTACCCCAAAAAATAGATAAGGAGATTTCCAAATGGCACAAGAGATCAAGATGTCCGCTGCTGGCCTGAAGGCGATGCAGGAGGAACTGGAATACCTCAAGACGGTCCGCCGCAAGGAGCTGGCAGAAGAGATCAAGGAAGCCCGCAGCCACGGCGACCTGTCCGAGAACAGCGAGTACGATGAGGCAAAGAACACGCAGGGTCTGGTGGAGAACCGCATCACCGAGCTGGAGCAGATGGTCAAGAACGCTGTCGTCATCGACGAGAGCGAGCTGAGCGTCGAGAGCGTCTCCGTCGGCACCCATGTCACCATCCAGATGGAGGGTGAGGACGAGGTCGAGGAGTACGACATCGTGGGCCGCACCGAGGCTGACCCCCTGAACGGCAAGATCAGCGACGAAAGCCCTGTGGGCCATGCTCTGCTGGAGAAGGCCGTCGGCGATGTCGCCGAGGTCCTGCTGCCCACCGGTCACACCGTCAACTACAAGGTGCTGGGCATCACCCATGCTGCAAACTGAGCACGAGCGGGAGGAAATCATGGAAGAACAGAAGAAGAACCCCGCACAGGGCCTGTCTGAGAGCGAGCAGGTGCAGGTGCGCCGCCAGAAGCTGGCAGACCTGCAGGCCGCAGGCAGCGACCCCTTTGCCCTGACCAAGTTCCCGCAGGACGCCTACTCTGCCGACCTGAAGGAAGAGTTCAAGGATCTGCCCAACGAGACCGACAGCGGCAAGAAGGTTGCTCTGGCCGGCCGTCTGATGTCCAAGCGTGTCATGGGCAAGGCAAGCTTTGCCCACCTGCGCGACGATAAGGGCGACATCCAGCTCTACGTCCGCCGCGATGAGCTGGGCGATGAGGCATACGCCGCATTCAAGAAGCTGGATGTAGGCGACATCATCGGCGTCAAGGGCGAGGTGTTCCGCACCAAGACCGGCGAGCTGAGTGCCCGCGCAGAGGAGATCACCCTGCTGGCCAAGAGCCTGCGCCCCCTGCCGGAGAAGTTCCACGGTCTGACCGATACCGAGACCCGTTATCGTCAGCGTTATGTTGACCTGATCGCAAACCCCGAGGTCAAGGATACCTTCGTCAAGCGCAGCCAGATCCTGAAGGAGATCCGCGCTTATCTGGACGAGAAGGGCTTCCTCGAAGTGGACACCCCCATCCTGACCCCGTTTGAGATCGGCGCATCCGCACGTCCCTTCTACACCCACCACAATACCCTGAACATGGACATGGTGCTCCGCATCGAGACTGAGCTGTACCTGAAGCGCCTCATTGTGGGCGGCATGGACCGCGTCTATGAGGTGGGCCGCATCTTCCGCAACGAGGGCATGGACCCCAAGCACAACCCCGAGTTCACCACCATCGAGCTGTATCAGGCCTTCACCGACTTCCACGGCATGATGGACTTGGTCGAAGAGCTGTACAAGCGTCTGGCTCAGAAGATCTGCGGCAGCATGGTCATCCCCTATCAGGGCAAGCAGATCGACATGAGCCACTGGGAGCGCCTGACCATGATCGAGGCGGTCAAGAAGTATTCCGGCGTGGATTTCAACGACTGGAAGACCGACGAGGATGCCATCGCTTCCGCAAAGGAGCACCATGTGGAGCTGCCTGAGGTGCCCACCAAGGGTGCTATTCTGGCCGAGTTCTTCGACGCCTTCGTTGAGGATAAGCTCATCCAGCCCACCTTCATCTACGACTATCCCGTCGAGATCAGTCCGCTGGCCAAGCGCAAGCCGGGCGACCCCGCCTTCACCGAGCGCTTCGAGTACTTCATCGACTGCACCGAGTACGGCAACGCCTTCAGCGAGCTGAACGACCCCATCGACCAGAAGGGCCGCTTCGAGCGTCAGGTCGCCGAGCGCAAGGCCATTGAGCCGGACTGCAAGGCGCAGGTCGATTACGACTACGTCAACGCGCTGGAGTATGGTCTGCCCCCCACGGGCGGTCTTGGCTTCGGCGTGGACCGTCTGGTCATGCTGCTGACCGACAGCGCTTCCATCCGTGATGTGCTGCTGTTCCCCACGATGAAGCCGATTGAGCAGTAAAATGCAAAATTAAAACGCAGATACGATGAAATCTTAAGAGGATTTCAAACAACATCTGCGGTACTACACCACAACTACACCAATTTTGGGACGTTTTCCCGAAAAGGAGCCTTACAAAGCGGTGTGGTGTAAGAATCGAATAGGCGGATTGGTGTAGTAGGTACACTGAACCCCAAACGCAAAAATGCGGCAGCTATGTTGTGAAAATACAACGTAGCTGCCGCTTTTTGTTTCGTATAGAGATTTTATGCTGACAGGCAACTTCTCCTGTGGTTAAATCAATTTGTCGTTGGCAAGTGTCAAACACTCCTGATTTGGCATACGCCAAAATTTACGCCAATTTAGCGCAGTTCCTCAAGCAATGCCGTGCATCCTTCCAGTATATCCTGCCATGTGGCTTCAAAATCTCCCGTGAACCATGGGTCTGCCACTTCACGGGGATGATCCGTATGCGCCATCAGCAGCGAGACTTTATGCTGTGGGTCTCCGCCGACAAGCCGCAGGATGTCGCACAGATTACTTTCGTCCATGCCAATCAGATGATCATACCGTGCATAATCCAGCCGGGTCATCTGCCGGGCGGTCTTGCCGTTGCAGTCGATGCCATGTTCTGCCAGCTTCTGCCGTGCAGGAGGATAGACCGGATTTCCGATTTCCCATGCACTGGTGGCGGCTGATGCGATTTCAAATTGCTCGGATAGTCCTGCCTTGGACGTAAGGTCTTTCATCACATACTCCGCCATCGGGCTTCGGCAGATATTTCCGAGACAAATAAATAAGATCCTGGTCATGCCGGGTCGTTCTCCTTTTGGCTTACAAAAGCATAGCCGCCGTGGGTAGTGCGGATAAAGCTACCGCAGCCGGCCAGCTTCTTTCGCAGATTGGAAACGGTATTTGCCACGACCTTTAAGGTGTCGTCACAGTTTTGTCCCCACACAGCACGGAAAAGCTCTTCTTTTGAGAAGATTTGTCCTTCGTGGGAGGCAAGCATCAGCAGCAAATCGAACTCCAGTCGTGTAAGGGAGACTTTTCTGCCGTTGCACGACACTTCGTGGGTCATTCCATCCAGTGTAAGCCCCGGAAGAACCAACTTCTCCCATGAATCAATGGATATTTGCTCTGCCTCGATGTGCTCTCGTTCCAGAAGCATCCGGATCTTCTGCTCCAGTTCCGGGTCAGGCTGTCGGGTCTTTATAACGATCATGGCAAACTCCTGCGTGTATTTTACTCTGCGGCGGTATCCATTTCCCGGAGCAGGTTTACCATCTCGATGGCACTGACTGCACAGTCATAGCCTTTATTACCTGCTTTGGTGCCTGCCCGCTCGATGGCCTGTTCGATGTTTTCGGTGGTCAGTACACCAAAGAGGACGGGAACCCCGCTTTCCAGCGAGACCGTGGCAATGCCTTTGGAAACCTCATTGCACACATAGTCGTAATGGCTGGTAGAACCGCGAATCACGGCACCAAGGCAGATCACAGCATCATACTTTCCGCTTTTTGCCATTTTAGAGGCAACCAGTGGGATCTCAAAAGCACCCGGAACCCATGCAACATGAACATCAGCGTCCTGCACATCGTGCCGGAGCAGGCCATCCATTGCTCCGCTCAGAAGTTTGGACGTGATAAATTCGTTGAAGCGGGCAGCTACGATACCGACCTTGATGTTCTGAGAAACCAGCTTGCCTTCAAATGTTTTCATTTTTAAATACCTCTTTCGTTGTTAATATTCCAGAAGATGCCCCATCCGTGCCTGCTTCGTTTTCAGGTAAAACAGGTCATACGGGGTCGCCGTCATCTGAATGGGTACGCGCTCGGAGATCTCCAGCCCAAACTCGGAGAGCTGATATACTTTGTCCGGGTTATTGGTAAGCAGGCGCAGGCTTTTTACGCCAAGTTCCCGGAGGATCTGCGCGCCGAGATAATACTCCCGTTCATCTCCATGGAACCCCAGAGCGAGATTGGCTTCCAGCGTATCCATGCCCTGCTCCTGAAGTTCATAGGCACGCAGTTTGTTGATCAGACCGATGCCCCGGCCTTCCTGCCGCATATAGAGCAGGATACCCCGGTCTTCTTTTTCGATCTGCGTCATGGCAGCGGCCAGCTGCTGGCCGCAGTCACAACGCAAAGAGCCAAATGTATCTCCTGTCAGGCATTCCGAGTGGACGCGGCACAGAATATCCTTTCCATCGCCAATGTCACCTTTTACCAGTGCAATGTGATGCTCTCCGTTCAGGCGGCTCACAAAACCATACGCTCTGAAGGTGCCATACTTGGTGGGCAGGTTCACTGCCGTCACCTGATCGACCAGTTTATCGTGACACTTGCGGTACTCCTGTAAATCACGGATGGTGATGAATTTGATCTGGAAACGCTCTGCCAGCTTTGCCAGTTCAGCGGTGCGCATCATCGTGCCATCCTCCCGCATGATCTCGCAGCACAGGCCGCATTCTTTCAGCCCTGCCAGACGGCACAGGTCAACGGTTGCTTCCGTGTGACCGTTGCGCTCCAACACACCGTTCTTTTTTGCCAGAAGGGGGAACATATGGCCCGGTCTGCGGAAATCTTCTGCTTTTGCGTGATCGTCCACACAAGCCATCGCCGTAATGGAACGCTCTGCGGCAGAAATACCCGTAGAAGTAGAAACGTGGTCGATGGACACCGTAAATGCCGTTTCATGGTTGTCGGTGTTATGCTGCACCATCTGCGGAAATTGCAGCTTCTGGACGAAAGCCTCGGACATCGGCATACAGATCAGACCTTTGCCGTGGGTCGCCATAAAGTTGATGTTTTCGGTGGTGGCAAATTCGGCAGCACAGATGAAGTCCCCCTCGTTTTCACGGTCGGGGTCATCCGTTACCAGAATGATTTTTCCTTGCTTCAGGTCTTGCAAAGCTTCGGGAATGGTATTGAAGTTCATCGTAAACTCTCCTTAAAAGCCGCAGCGCAGCAGCATTTCTTTTGTGAGCGTGTTTTGCTTCGGTGTTTCTGATGGAAGCAGCCTCTCGATATATTTTCCAACAACATCGGTTTCCAAATTGACAAAATCCCCTTTGTGCCGTTGGTTCAGGTTCGTCTGACGGACGGTGTGCGGTATCGTGGACACGGAAAAGCCCGTAGGTTCCACCGCAGCCACGGTCAGGCTGATACCGTCTATTGTGATAGAGCCTTTTTCAACGACATAGCGAAGGATCGCAGAATCTGCATGAATGGTGTACCAGATAGCCGTATCGTCTTTTCGGATATTAGCAATGCGTCCGACGCCATCCACATGGCCTGCTACGATGTGTCCGCCAAAACGTCCGTTGGCCGGCATGGCACGTTCCAGATTGACAGCACTTCCAACGGTGAGCTGTGCAAGTGCAGAGCGGTTCAAGGTCTCGTGCATGACATCCGCAGCAAAGCTATCCGGGAAGAGCTGCCTGACGGTCAGACAGATGCCGTTGACGGCGATGCTGTCACCGATCCTGGTTCCTTCCAGAACCGTTTTTGCACGAACAGTCAGCACGGCGGAATGCTGTCCCCGATTGATGGATTTTATTGTTCCGACTTCTTCCACGATTCCGGTAAACACGGGTACTCCACCTCACTTTCGATCAGGAAATCTTTGCCAAGCTGTTCCAATCGGCTGTTCTTCAGGCGGAATGCAGCATCCGGAAGCGGGACACCTGCACCCTCAATGGGTGCTTTGGCATCCCTTCCTCCGAACAGCTTCGGGGCAATGTAAGCCTGTACCTGCTGCACGATGCCGCTTTCCAGTGCAGACCAGTTCAAGGTTCCGCCGCCTTCCAGCAGAATGCTGTCGATCTGCTCCTGCCCCAGCTGTTCCATCAGTTGCAGAAGATTCACATGACCGCAATGCGCTTCCAGACAAAGGACCCGGCACCCGGCCTGTTGATATGCCGCCTGCTTCTCCGGGTCGCCGCAGCAGGTCGCAAGAATGGTCGGAACCTGTTTGGCGGTCATGACCACCTGTGATTGCAGCGGTGTCCGCAAATGTGTATCACAGATGATCCGGACGGGATCACGACCACCCTCTATCCGGCAGGTCAGCAGCGGGTCATCTGCTAGGATGGTTCCGACTCCCACCATAATGCCGCGGAATCGGTGTCGCTGCCGTTGAACATGATTCCGGGCAATTTCCCCGGTGATCCATTTGGAAGCGCCTGTGTATGTGGCGATTTTTCCGTCCATCGTCATGGCGTATTTCATGGAAACGAAGGGGCGTTTTGTGGTGATATAGTGGAAGAACACCTTGTTCAGCGCATCGCATTCCTCTTGCAGAACATTTTCGGTCACATCTATGCCGTGTGCGCGCAGGATTGCAATTCCTTTTCCAGCCACCAGCGGATTCGGATCAGCAGAACCCACGACCACCCGGTGAATGCCCGCGTCCAGAATCGCATCCACGCAGGGCGGCTGCTTTCCGTAATGGCAGCACGGCTCCAATGTCACATACAGGGTCGCTCCCTGCGGATCTTCGGTGCAGGATGCCAGCGCATTGCGCTCCGCATGAGCCTGGCCGTATCTCTGGTGCCAGCCCTGTCCGATGATCCTGCCCTCTTTTACGACCACGGCACCCACCATCGGGTTGGGAGACGTCCATCCGCAACCCTTTTTTGCAAGCTGCAAAGCCAGACGCATATACTCTTTGTCGTTCATCGTGTCGCCTCCAAAAGAAAAAGCCCTGAACAAAAACGTTCAGGGCAAGCCGAAAAGACACAAGGGACCCTTGTGCAAAAAAGAAAGCTCCAGAATGCAAACGCATCCCAGAGCAGCCTCCACAAGCGCAGAACCGTGCGGGCTCTGCGCTTGGTATCTTCTTTCATCCAGACTGTACTGTCGGCTTCGGAGTTTCACCGAATCATGCCTTACGGCTCGTGGGCTGTACCACCGGTAGGGAATCGCACCCTGCCCTGAAGATTTCTGATTTAATTACAGCGGCATTATAGCACGGCTCCTTTCGGATTGCAAGGGCATTCTGCAAACCGGGACGAAACCGGGACGAAGATGGGTACGAAACTTTTTGACTATTATTGCCTTGTCAAGAGGATAGGCGTCGTCCAGCCCTCTCTTTTTTTGCCAAAGTTTCCCTTGCCTTTTCTTGCACCCTGCCGAAATCAGCGTATTCTCAAAACTTTTTGTTGACACGGCTCGATTTTTGTGGTAATCTATCCCAACAATTGAATATAACATATTTTTACATATTCGTTCAGATCCTGCGGGGCTGAACATCTTGGCTTTCAGCCGTTACATAACCGACTAGCATGACCTTCCAGAAAAAGCGAAGGCAGGGCTGGTCTGTTTTGTGACGGCTTTTTTGTTGCCGTTTTGCCCGTTGGACCTTGAAAACCGCATGACCGTCTGCATGGGATACCCGGCGATGACCCCCCCAGTGGGAGAGCCGGAAAACGCCGCCGGAAGGGGGCAGGAAAGCCATGCAGGGAGAACGGCAGGACGTTGATTTTCCAGTTACGGAGTAAGAAAATGTGGTCAATTTGACCACATCGTTTTCCGTAGCGCCAACGAAAGGATGGAATGCCTATGAGTAATTTTACCCCCGCATGGTTCAAGAAGGGCTTTTTCAACGAATCCCTGTTCTGTGACGATTTTCTGAGCACCCACCAACTGCTTTACTCGAATGGCGCATTTTTCACCCCGGACGGCAGAATGGTGGACCCCATGCCCCTGCGGTGTGAGATCTTCGAGATGATGCGTGAATACGTTGGGGCGAACCTTGCCAAGAAAGTCACCAATGTGGTGGACGTGCTGAAGCTGGCGGCACAGGTGGAGGACTTTCCGCCTGTCACCGACCGCATCGCACTGGCAAACGGCACCCTGTATCTGGACGGTACCTTTCAGGAGGGCAAGCCGGAGATCGTGCGCAACCGCCTGCCTGTCAAGTATGACCCGAAAGCCGTCCAGCCCGTCCACTGGCTGCAGTTTCTGTCCGACCTGCTCTACCCGGAGGACATCCCCACAGTGCAGGAGTTCATCGGGTACTGCCTGATCCCCAGCAACAAGGGGCAGCGCATGATGGTCATCAAGGGCAGCGGCGGTGAAGGTAAGTCGCAAATCGGCGTGGTGCTGTCCCGGCTGTTCGGCTGCAACATGAAGGATGGCAGCATCGGCAAGATCTCGGAGAACCGCTTTGCCCGTGCCGATTTGGAGCACACCCTGCTCTGCGTGGACGATGATATGCGGATGGAAGCCCTGCGTCAGACCAACTATGTCAAGTCCATCGTGACCGCACAGGGGCAGATGGATTTGGAGCGCAAGGGCAAGCAGAGCTATCAGGGCTGGATGTACGCTCGCCTGCTGGCGTTCAGCAACGGCGATTTGCAGGCATTGTATGACCGCTCGGATGGCTTCTACCGCCGCCAGCTCATTCTGACCACCAAGGACAAGCCCCTGTCCCGTGTGGACGACCCGGATATTGCCGAGAAGATGGCGGCAGAAGTCGAGGGCATCCTGCTGTGGGCATTTGAGGGCTTACAGCAGCTGGTGAAGAACGGTTTTCAGTTCACCGAGAGTGAACGTGCCAAGCGCAACCGGGAGCTGGTGAAGCGGGACAACAACAACGTGTTCGATTTCCTCGAATCCGAGGGCTACATCCGCCTGAAGGCGGATGCCTGCACCAGCTCGAAAGAGCTGTATGAGGTCTACAAGATGTGGTGCGAGGAGAACAGCCTGAATGCGATCAAGGCACGAGGGTTCAGCGATGCGCTGATCGCCAACCAGCGCAGGTATAATCTGGAATCCACCAACAACATCGTCAACTCGTCCGGGCGGCGTGTCCGGGGCTTTGTGGGCATCGAAGCCCTTGTGCAGCCCGACCTCACCCCCAATAGCTGGCGGGCATGACCCGCTTTTGATCCCCCTATATGGTGCGTTTTCGGTCTTTCGCTGCGTACGTGCGTACAGAGAAAGCCGCCTGTTGCGTACGCACGTACGCAGCAAAACGCCAAAGTTCTCCTTTATAGGGGGGCAAAGTGTCAGGTTGACAGTTTGCCAAGAGTGGTAAGTGACGGGAAACGGTACTTACCAGCTCCTACCCAATTCCCCAAAATGGGAATCAGGGTGGGATGGCCGTTATCAGACCGTCTATCTGCCTGTTACCATTTTGGGAACAGGCAAAATCAGTTGGTCAATTTGGCCAACTGAAAAAGCCGGACGAGCTGCGGGCAGGGATTCGCAAATCTTTGACCGCCAGCTTGCCAAAATCAACGGGCCAAAATGGCCCGTTGAAGGGAGTCAAGGGGGAACGCCTTGCCCAGTGATATGATGCTGTGCGTCATATCCTACTGGGTATTATCTGGCGCAAAACGGCGGCAGATCCAGCAGCTTCGCTGCTGCGTTCTCCCCGCCAAGCTGTTGAAACGGAGGGATGTCTATCTGAAATTAACACGACACAACGGACGAGCCGGAGCACACGGCACTTACAACCCCAAGCACAATGACCGCAGTTTCAACCTTGCCAACAGTGAGCACATCGACCCGGAACGAGCCAAGGGCAACATCTACTGGGACTGCTTCCACGGTTTCCGTTCGGCTCTTGACCCACAAGACCCGGATGATCTGGCGACAACCTTCTCAGATGTGGAACGTCAATTCTACGAAACCCACTACACGGCTTTTGTGGAAAGCCAGAACGAGCGCAACGCCAGGATTCGGCACACGGAGCGCAACCGCTCCATTCCCGACCTGTTGTCCAGCCGCAAGACCTGCCCGGAAGAGACCATCTACCAGCTTGGAACGCTGGATGAACACGCTTCGGCAGAGGACTTGCTGAACATCGTCACCGAGTTCATCGAGGAGTTCAAAGCAAAGTTTGGCAATCATGTTCACGTTCTGGATTGGGCGTTGCATCTGGACGAAAGCACACCCCACATCCACGAGCGTCATGTGTTCGACTGTGAGAATCAGTATGGCGAAATAGCACCCCAGCAGGAAAAGGCGTTGGAAGCGTTAGGCTTCGATCTTCCCGACCCGGACAAACCCCTCAGCCGCCGCAACAACCGCAAGATCGCCTTTGATGCCGCCTGCCGGAAGATGCTGTTCGAGATTGCAAAACGGCATGGGCTGGAATTGGAGGAAGAAGCGGAGTACGGCAACCGCAAGTATCTTGAAAAGCAGGACTTTATCCTTGCCAAGCAGAAGGAGCAGCTTGCCGCCCAGCAGAGCAAGCTGGACGAACTGACCCTCAAGGTCGGCGACATGGAGACCCTGCTGGAAGATGTTTCGGCTGCGGCCTACGACAAGGCGGTGGAGGTCGTGACCGATGTGGTGCGCACCGAGACCCGCAAGGAAGATATGCGGATGATCGAGGAAACGAAGAAGTGGGTGCTGTCCCCGGAACGCAAGGCTCCCAAAGCCACGAGGGAATATGCCGCTCACCGTTTGGATGGCGTGCTGAACAAGTTCCTCAAGACCATGCAGACCACTGCCACTCGCTTGCAGGAAAAACTCCTGAGACCGGAAATCCAGCAGAAAGGCAAGGAGCAGGTCAGGGAGAAAGCACGGGATTCCGTTCTGCAACTGCTGAACCGCTTACAGGCAGAACAGGCACAAAACAAACCAGCGGCACAACCCCGCACACAGGAGGGGCACTCGGAAATCTGAACTCATCGGGAACATTTGGGGCAGAAAGCTGGCACTTTCTGCCCCGGCACCCGGTTACAAGGATATGGAGGTGCAAGTGAAAGAAGTTTGCGTTTGCGAAGCAATGAAGTCCCCAGTGGGGACTTTAAGCAACGGAACGGTCTTGCGTCAGCAAGATGGAGGGACTAAGTCCCGACAAGTTCCGATTTGGCAAAAGAGTAATCTGACTCTGGAGGAAGCGGCGGCTTACTCCGGAATCGGTATCAATAAACTGCGGTCAATGACCGATAGCGATGAATGTAAGTTCGTCCTTTGGAACGGAACCAAACGGCTCATCAAACGCCGTAAGCTGGACGAATATCTGGACAAGGCATTCTCGATCTGATGCGGTTCCAAAATTGACAGTTTGATGTTGCAGGGAGTCTTGCGTCATGGTATACTCATGGCGTAAGGCTCCTTTTCAACATTCTGTGAATGAAAAGGAGAGTTTATATGCAAAGACGTAAAGATAATAAAGGCCGTGTTCTGAAGGATGGCGAGGTTTATCGCAAGAGTGATGGGCTGTATATGTACCGTTGGACTGCGAAAAACGGGAAACGCCATACCATCTATGATGCAACCTTGGAGGGACTGCGCGAAAAGGAAGAGAAGATCCAGCACGATTTGGCAGAGGGCATCCGCATCCCGGAGTGCAGCCTGACCCTGAACGACCTGTTTGAACTGTGGCGTAAGAACAAGGTGGGGTTGAAAGAGCATACCTTCGCTAATTACGTTTATATGTACAATCGGTTCGTCCGGGATGAGATCGGTATGATGAAGCTCAAGGACATTCGCAAGTCGGATATCCGCAGCTACTACAATGGCATCGTCCGCAATGGCAAGATGGCGTTGAACACGCTGGAAACCATCCAGAATGTTCTCCATCAGGTCTTTGCGGTGGCGGTGGACGATGAGTACATCCGTGTGAATCCCACGGATGGTGTCCTGGCGGCTATTAAAGCCGCTCACCAGTACGAAACGCCCAAACGCCATGCTTTGACCCTGCCCCAGCAGCAGGCGTTCCTGAACTTCATCAAGAAAACGCCGAAGTTCCAGCACTGGCTCCCGATGTTCACCTTTATGCTGGGCACCGGATGCCGTATCTCGGAAACGGTTGGCCTGTGCTGGAGCGACATCGACTTTGAGAGTGGGTTTATCACCATCCAGCACAATCTGGTGTACCATGACCACGAGGTCGGTGGCTGCTACTTCACCATGTCCACGCCCAAGACTGCCGCAGGCAAGCGGGCAATTCCGATTTTGCCCGAAGTGCGGAAGGCACTGGAACAGGAACGCGCCAACCAGCAGGAGCTGGAACTGGTATGCGAATACGAAATCGACGGAATTTCGGACTTCGTATTCCTGAACCGCTTCGGCCAGCCGCAGAACCCGCAGACGGTCAACCGTGCCATCAAGCGCATCAGCGTGGCATACAACGAAGCTGAATTGGAAAAGGCCGAAAAGGAAAAGCGGGAACCGCAGTTGCTGCCGCCTTTCTCCTGCCATAATCTCCGACACACGTTCTGCACCCGGCTGTGCGAAAATGAGACCAACCTGAAGATCATTCAGGACATCATGGGACACAAGGATATCAGCACCACGATGGAGATTTACGCAGAAGCCACCAAGGAAGCCAAAGCCCATTCCTTTGCAAATCTGAACGGTAAACTGGGCATTTCGGTCTGAAATCCACTACACCAACTACTACACCACTTTTACACCAAATTGCCGGTAAGTTGTGGAGAGTTGCGTAGGGTGACGTACGGGAGCAGGAAAAAGGAAGCCGCATGGATAGGCTTATAAAGGAAAATAAAGCCATTTGTGAGCCTTCCTTGACCTGTCCCCACGATGAAGCCGATTGACCAGTAAATTTCCAATTTAAGCGAAACAAAGCCTGAGACTTCTTGATGTACCGAGAAGTTTCAGGCTTTTTCTTTTGGACGATTTCCAGTAAAAACTACACCATACGCCAATTTTACGCCAAACGATGCAGGATCTTGTGCAGAGCAAAAAGAGCGTTGTTATAGTTTTGGTGTAAGAATCGGGCGTGTGGTGGATGAGTGTAGACCTGCAAAGGGCTACATCATAAAGCGGATTCATGGATCTGCAAACGGACAGTTGAAACTTTCCACCGCAGAAGAAGTAAATGTGAAAAACATGGAGGCTTTCTTATGAACAAACTGCTTTCCTGCCGCTACAACATGGACACCAACCGGGTGGAAGCCCGGTTCGAGGGTGGCACTACCCTTGCCATCGACTGCATCGCTGTCGAGAACGAGTACGGCAACACCCCGGCACAGCGGGCAGAGCTAGACTGGTTACTGTACAATAATCCGCTGGAGTATGCACAGCTTGTGCTGGATGGGGAGATTGAGCATTATCTCTCGCTTGGTTGCGACCACGGCAGACTGGAAGATTGATATACGCTGGCCTTATACAGGAAACCGACCAGCTCTTTGTCCCTGCGGGAACGGGAAGATTTACACTGTATGTGGAGACTCCGCTGAGGGTCCTGCATTTCTTTGGCGCGAAGCAGAAAGAATATAGTAGTTTGCGTTTTTAATGCACAAGCAACATCTGCAAACTGCATATGCGTGTCCTGATTGCAATGATGATCGTTGTTCCTTTTTGTGTTCTGATCAACGACTTTATTGCCATGTGGGTCGGCGCGGAGTATATCCTTCCCGCTTCGGTGGTGGTGCTGCTTGTAATGGACCTGTACATTCATTTTGTGCACAGCGTAAATGTTGATTTTATCAATGCGGCGGGACTGTTCAGAGAAGACAGAGACAACGAAATCGTTGCAGCCGTATTGAACATTACATTATCGATACTGGGCGCCAAGACCATAGGACTGGCAGGCGTATTGCTGGGAACGGTCGTGAGCCAGATGTGGTTCTGGTTCGGGAGAAGCTACGTCGTGTTCAAATTGTGTTTGCAGGCGGACAAAGGGGACTATCTGAAGTATTGGCTCAAAAATATCGTTGATGGGATTGCATTGACGGTTTCGATCGTCTTCTGCGCTTATCTGAACAGCAGGCTGCCGATCGCCAATGGCTATCTTAAATTTGTTTGTTCCGGCATCCTCTGCGAGGCCGTATCCGTCGCCTTGTTTGGGGTCTTTCATTTCGGAGACCCGGAAGTCCGGAAAATGCTGAAATATCTGGTGAACCATATCGGAAAGAGATAAAGGCCCCCTGGTGCTTCTCTTTTCTGCATCAAGAAGCGCCCCGGCTCCCTCGTGCGGTGAGGGAGCCGGGGCGCTTTTTGCGTGATACGGTCTTTCTTACTTCCGTGCGATCATCTCGGTGTAGGCAAGCACCAGCGGGCCGACGCCCTTGGCATCGTTGCAGACCACAGGCTCACTGAAATAGTAGGCCAGCGAGCCGTCGCGGTGGTCTTTGCCGCCGAGGCCTGCCACGAGGCAGATGCCGCCCAGCTGCAAACTGCCGTCCGGGTTCTTGGAGAGGTACTTGTCGCAGGTGCCGTAGAAGGCCTTCTCGGCCCATGCAGCCATCCGCTTGGGCAGGTAGCCCAGACGCACGCCCTTGAGCACGGCATAAGCGAAGAGAGCTGTGCCGCTGGTCTCGAGGTAGTTGCCCTCGACGCCGGGATGATCCATCACCTGCCAGAACATACCGGTCTCCTCGTCCTGAAACTGGTGAACGTCCTCGATGGTCTGCTTCAGCATGGCCATGATGCCGCGGTACTCGTTGTAGAGCTGCTCGTCCATCCGCTCCAGCACATCCACCATCGCCACCATGAACCAGCCCATGGCCCGCAGCCAGAAGTTGGGGCTGCAGCCGGTGACGGGGTCGGCCCAGTACATCGTGCGGCTCTCGTCGTAGCCGTGGTAGTACAGGCCGGTCTTCTCGTCCCGCATATGCTTTTTGATGTTCATGAACTGCTTGTAGCTGTCGATGCAGCCCTGCATCTTGTTGTAGCGGGTCTCATATTCCATGTAGAAGGGCTGGGCCATATAGGTGCCGTCCAGCCAGACCTGCCACGGGTAGATGTCCTTGTGCCAGAAGTTGCCCTCCTTGGTGCGGGGCTGGGTCAGCAGCTGGCTGCGGATGGTGTCGATGGCCTTGCGGTATTTTTCGTCCCCGAAGATGTCGTAGAGGGTGAACAGGTTCTTGCCCTGATTCACGTTGTCGAGGTTGTATTCCTTCGGGTCGTAGGTCTTGATGGAGCCGTCCTCCTGCACGAAGAAGTCGATGAAGTCCTTGGAAAACTTCAGATACTTCTCGTCGCCGGTGGTCTTGTAGAGGCTCAGGCAGGCGGTGATCATGCAGCCGTCGATGTAGTTCCACTTGTTGGGCTTGCCGCTGCGCACCTTCTCGATGTTCCACATGGGGGCCTCAGCGCTGGAATTGGCGATGAGGTAGTCCACATAATCGCCCAGCATGGACAGAATCTCTTCGTGTGTCATGATGTTAGTCCTCCTCAAAATGGCCGACGTTGGCGAAGCGCAGACGCTCGCCCTCGTAGCCCTCGATCTTGACGTTGTGCAGCTGGATGCTCTTCACGTTCTCGGCGTAGATGGCCAGCTTCTTCACATAGGGGCGGTTGTCAGCCATGGCAGCCTGACCTTCCTTGGCGTCTGGGTCGAAGGTGATGGTGACATTCTTCATGGAGACGCCCTCGATGGGCTGCTCGGGCAGGCCGTCGAAGTAGCAGCCCGCGAACTGTGCGTCGGTGGCGACGATGTCCTCCATCGTCAGGGTGCCCAGCTTGGGGGTATACTCGTCCACCGGAAGGGCCTCGCGGCACTGAACGTAGGGGCCATGGCCGTCCGGGTCGCAGAAGTAGAACATATTGATGACGAAGGGGGCCTTGACGCCCCGCATCTCCACATTGCGGAACACCAGACCGTCGATGACGGCGGTGTTGCCGCGGCCCCGGCGGGTCTTGACCCGCAGACCGCGGTCGGTGTGATCCATGAGGCACTGGGTGACGACCATGTCCTTGACGCCGCCGCTCATCTCGCTGCCGATGACGATGCCGCCGTGGCCCTTGTCCAGCAGGCAGTTGCGGATGACGGTGTGCTCGCAGCTCTTCTTGAGCTTCATGCCGAGAAAGACCTTGCTGGCCTTCATGGCGATGCAGTCGTCGCCGACGTGGATGTTGACGCCGATGATGCGGATGTACTCGCAGCTTTCGGGGTCGATGCCGTCGGTGTTGGGGGCGTTGTAGGGGTTGTTGATGTTGAAGTTCAGCAGGTCAAGATGCTTGACGAAGATGGGGTGGATGGTCCACGAGTAGCTGTTCTGCACCGTGATGCCGTGGAGGCAGACATTCTCGCTGTCCACCATTGCCACAGCGCGGGGACGCCATGCGATGCGCTTGACCTTGGGGTCCACCCACCAGTCGCCGTTCTGGGCGTCGCAGTCCAGCGTGCCTTCGCCGGTGACGACGACGTCATGCACCTGCGTGATGTTCAGCAGGCCCGCGAAGCTGTTCAGAGGGTTGCCCTCCCAGCCGGTGAGGTAGTATTCGTCCACCTCGTTCTCGCTGGGGAGGACGCCGGGCAGGATGGGGTAGTGGGTGCGGTCGTTGTCGCCCAGCAGCACAGCGCCCTTTTCAAGGTAGAGGGTGGTGCAGCTCTTCATGAAGAGGCTGGACGTGCGGTAGCGGCCAGCCGGGACGTACACTGTGCCGCCCTTGGGGCAGGTGGAGAGGGCGGCCTGCAGCCGGACGGTATTGTCGGTCTCGCCGTCGGCGACGAGGCCGTAGCGGGACGCATCCACAAAGAAGCTCTCGGCCTCGGTGGTGAAGTCCAGCTTCAGGTGTTCGCCCTCGGCGTCCACCTCCACGGTGTAGGAGGTGGAGGGGGTCAGGGAGAAGAGGGAAAAGACGTTGGTGTTGCAGCTTTCATAAATGGTCTTGCCGTTCAGAGCCACGGTGAAGGGGTGCTCCGGACGAAAGCACTTGCCGTTTTCCAGCTCGAAGACAGCGCTGCGGGTCATGGAACGGATGAGAGACAGGTTCATTTTTACAGCCTCCTGAGTTATTTGCGTCGATTTGCGGCTTGCCCGCAGAGGGCGGGCATGGTACACTGGGGATAGAAGAGATAGAAGCACTGCCCGGAGCGGGCAGGCAAAGCAGAAGGGAGAAGGACGATGCGGGCCGAACGGGAAAAACTCAATGCAAAGATTACGGCGGGGTCACTCCGACTGACCAGCGGGCAGCTCGAACTGCCTGCGGAGCCGTGCCATATCATCCTGTTTTCGGGCGGCAGCTGTACCGTCCGGTGCGGGGAAACGGCCCTGCTGGTCAGCCCCGGCTGTGTGCTGCTGCTGGGGCCGGGGGCATGGGTAGTGTCGCAGGCCGGTCATGCCCTGCCTGAGATGCTGGGATGCGGGTTCCCGCTGACGGCGCTCCACGAGATGAAGAACGCCACCGGCGAAGATTTTCTCCGCCTCTTTGCGCCGGGCAGCCAGATGGCCCTTTACGGCAGCGTCCAGTGGGCCAGCCGCCTGCGGACGCTGCTGGAGATGATGCGGAGCGCGATGGGGGAGCCGGAGTATCCGGGCGGGCTGTATCTGGCGCTGACGCTCCACTATGTGGAGCAGGAGCACCGGGCACAGAGCGCCGCCGACGCCCGCCCCCGCAACGAGACGGTGGAGCAGATCTGCGCCTATCTCGCGGCCAACTACCAGCAGAAGCTCTCCCTCACCGAGGTGGCGGCGCGGTTCTACATCTCGCCCTACTACCTGAGCCGGCTGTTCCGGCGGGTGACGGGGCAGTCCATTGTGGACTATATCAACGCCCGCCGCATCGAGGCGGCCCAGAAGCTTCTGGAAACGACAGAGCTGAGCATCGGCGGCGTGGCGGAGCAGACCGGCTTTGCCTCTGCGGCCCACTTTCGCCGCGTCTTTCGGGAGACGATGGGAGTCGGGCCGCTGCAATATCGGAAGAGCAGAAAATAGCGAGCCTCAAAAGCCTCACCCAAGGGGAGAGCCTTTGACATTAGAAATGCCCCCTGCATCCTCTCTACGGGAAGAGGCACAGGGGGCATTCGTGTTTGTCTGGGGTTATCCGAGCAGCGGGGGCGTCAGCTTAGCCTTTGACCGCGCCAGCGGAGATACCTTCGACGAACTGATCCTGTGCGCAGAAGAACACGATGAGCTGCGGCAGGATGGAGATCAGGGACAGGGCCAGAATACGGTTCCAAGCAAAGCCCGTATCACCGTCCATGGACAGCTTGACGAACAGGGACATGGGGTACTTTGCAGGAGTCTGGACGTAAAGCAGGGGACCCATGAAGTCGTTGCAGCTCCACATGAACTGGAACAGTGCGCAGGACACCAGAGCGGGCATCAGCATCGGGACGATGACCTTGTACAGGGTCTGGAAGGAGGAACAGCCGTCGATGGCGGCAGCCTCGTCCAGATCGCGGGGGACATTGCGCATGAACTGCACCAGCTGGTAGACGAAGTAGGTCTCCGTTGCGAATGCGCAGTGGACCCAGATGGCCAGATAGAACGGGCTGTTGACCCAGCCGAACTTGGTGTACAGCAGGAACTGAGGCACGTTCAGGACGACCTGAGGCAGGAACAGGGTGGCCAGCATGATGCTGAACAGGATCTTCCGGCCCGGGAAATCGAAGCGGCCGAAGCCGTAGGCTGCGATGCAGGCAGAGACCACGGTGCAGATGACCTTGGGCAGGACGTAGCTGTAAGTGTTCAGCATGGCCTGCAGGATGTTGATGGAACCGCCGAAGTTGTTCAGCGCGTTCTTGTAGCCCTCCAGAGTGGGGTTCTTGATCCACAGGCCAATGCCTGCAAAGATCTCGCTGTTGTCCTTAAAGGTGGCGCTGATCATCCACAGCAGGGGATAGATCATGATGAGGCCCACCAGGATCAGGACAAAGTACTTGAAAAACGTCGCAATGGCGTTAGAAGCTTTCATTCCCATACTGTCACACCTTACCTTTCATCCGAGTAGTAGACCCACTTCTTCTGGCTGGTGAAGGCGATGATCGTCAGGATGCAGACGATAACGAACATGATCCATGCCAGTGCGGAAGCCATGCCCATCTGGTTGGACTTGAATGCGTAGTTGTAGACCAGAATGGAGATGAGGGTGGTGGAACCGCGGGGACCGCCGTTGGTGATGATGAACGGGCCATTGAACTCCTGGAAAGCCTGGCAGATCTGAGTGACCAGATTGTAGAAGATAATGGGGGTGATCATCGGAACGGTGATGGAGAAGAACTGACGCCACTTGCCTGCGCCGTCGATGGTGGCAGCCTCGTACAGGTCGGCGGGCACGCCCTTCAGGGCGGCGAGGAACAGCACCATGGCGGAGCCGAACTGCCAGATACGCAGGAAGCAGATGATCCACAGTGCGTAGCTGGGGTCACTCAGCCAAGAGGGACCCTGAAAATGACCGAAGGTCAGGATACGGATCAGGGTGTTGACCAGACCGTCATCGCGGAAGACAGCCTTCCACAGCACGGCGATGGCAACAGAGCCGCCGAGGATGGAAGGGATGTAGTAGACGGTGCGGAACAGGTTCACGCAGGCGATCTTGAAGTTCAGGATGTAGGCGATGAACAGTGCGAACACCAGCTTCAGGGGCACCGTGATGAAGCTGTACTTGAAGGTGGTGATGAGCGCCTTGGTGATCTTGGGGGTGGAGAAGGCGTCCACATAGTTCATGATGCCGTACTGATGGATGCCGTTGAAGAAGTCCATATCCGTAAAGCTGTAGTACAGAGACTGGCCAAACGGGATGGCTTTGAAGACGACGAAGCCGATGATCCAAGGGATCAGATAGAACAGGCCCTGCCATTTGTCAATGAACTTCTGGGCCGGGGTACGCCCGATAGAGGGCGCTTTGCTTTCTTTCATCCGGGAATCCTCCTTTTATAAGGATAATCTCTCGTGCACCGCAATCATTTGGACATACTTTTGTCAAAAAAATGTCATCGCTGTCTTGCGAAAAGGGGGCATCCGTCCGTAGGTGGAAAGGATGCCCCCTTGCAAGACCCTTTTATGCGGTGCGGCCCGTACGAACACCGCGCGTGCGCGGGCCGCGAGAGGTCTGTGAGGCGGAAATTAGACGGTATAGCCGACTGCGTCCATGCCGTCCAGCAGGGTATCGACCAGATCAGCGCCGGAGACGTTGTCGTAATCCAGAGAGTCGAAGACCTCCTGATAGACGCCGGTGCCGGTAGCCTTCAGGTCGTTGGACTCGAACAGGGGGTCGAGCTGGTTGGAAACGAAGGCCATGACCTTGCCGTTTGCCTCAGCGACCAGCTCCTTGACAGCGCCGGCAGCCTGAGCAGCAGCCAGACCAGCCTTGGAAGCGGGGATGCCGCACTCAGAACCCATGATGGAAGCGCCCTCTTCCTCGTTCAGCAGGAAGTTGATGAGGGTAGCTGCTTCTGCGGGGTGTGCGCAGGTCTTGGTGATGGCCAGACCCATGGAGACCTTGGAGAAGCCGCCGTTGTAATCGCCGAACTTGATCTCGTCGCCGACGGTGAAGCCAGCCTTGTTCTCTTCGTCCAGAGCGTCAGCGTACTTGGTAGCGGAGGAGTCCCACTCGAAGCAGCCAGCCAGCTTGCCGGTGATCCACTCGTTGGACTGGTGAGCAGCGTTATCGCCGTTGGAGCCGTAGTAGGTGGGCAGGCTCATGATGACGTGGCCCTCGACGAGGCTCTTGATGAAGTCGATGCCCTCGGCGATCTGGTCAGCGTCGTAGTTCAGGGTGGAGGTGGTGGGGTCTGCCCAGTCCTTGCCGTACTTGGACTCGAGGTAGAAGACCATCAGGATCATACGGTCGTATGCGCCCAGATGCAGGGGATAGTAGTCATCGCCCAGCTTCTCCTGGAAGGTCTTGCCGGCAGCCATCAGCTCGTCCAGAGTAGTGGGGTAGGAGATGCCGGCCTTGTCGAAGGTGGTCTTGTTCCAGTAGAAGATACGGCCAGTCATGGAGACGGGCACGCACTGCTGGGCGTTTGCCACATTGCAGGCAGCCAGCTTGGCCTCGTCCCACTGGGTCAGGTCGAGGTAATCCGTGACGCTGTTCAGGTCGATGAAGGTCTGGCCGCTCTTAGAATAGTTGTACAGCCAGTTCCAGTTGATCTGGCAGACATCCTCAGCGACGCCGCCTGCGAACTTGGTGGACATGGTATCCTCCCAGCCGGACCATGCAGCGAAGGTGGGGTTGATGGTGATGGTGCTGTTCTTGGCCATGAAAGCCTTGATGGCCTCCTGATAGGCGTTGTGACGAGACTCGCCGCCCCACCAGCTCATGGTCAGGGTGACGGGGTCAGAAGACAGGCCGGCCACGGATGCTGCGGAAGAAGCAGCAGTGGAAGTGGCGGTAGAGCCAGCGTTGCCAGAGCCACCGCATGCGGCCAGAAGGCCGGCAGCGCCCACAGCGCCGGAGACCTTCAGAAAGTCACGACGAGAAATTGCCTTGCTCATTTTCGTTCTCCTCCTAATGTAAAAAAACAACTGCTTGCACGGACGCCTCTGCAAAGCATCCGTTGTATACAAATATGATACCAAAGGCAAGAAGAAAAAGAAAGATGCAAATTGTAGGGATAGCGGCGGAAAACGAACAAATATTGCGCTTATTTTTTGCACGGTTTTGACGTCATTGCCATAATGAATAAACTTGCGGCCAAAAACTGTGCAACTTGTATACTTCAACGATTTGCATAGAAAACTGGGATGCAACAGGGAAAGAATGGCCGGATTTGCAAGAATTTTGTAACCAAGTCATATTTTGCCGAATGGACGTTGTATACATCAAAAGCGACGATGACAGAAACTTCCGGCCATGAACTGATATATCAATAGCGCAAAAAACGTGCGAATCGGGCCTTGGCTGATATATCACGGATGAAGAAAAGATACAAAAAATGCCGTCCGGCGTGCGGACGGCATGAAATCAGGGAAAACGATCATCGGCGGGCGGCATAGAAAGCGCGGCGCTCCCGGAAATAGCACTGGGGGCACATGCTGACGTACTGGACGTCGTTCTGAAGGTCGATGGCCACCTGCTCGCCCTCAAAGACGAAGCGGCCGTTGACCTTGCGGCAGTTGCAGGTGGCCTTGCGGCCACAGGCGCAGATGGTCTTCATCTCCTCGATGGTGTGGGCCAGCTCCAGCAGACGGGTGGAGCCGGGGAAGCCCTTGAGGGAGAAGTCGGAGCGCAGGCCGTAGCAGATGACCGGGATGTTCAGATCCACCGTCACCATGAACAGCTGCTCGGCCTGCGCGGCGGTAAAGAACTGGCTCTCGTCGCAGAGCACGCAGGCCAGAGGCTTGCCCTCGCTGCTGGCGGCCCGGACGGCCTCCACGAGGTCCATATCCGGCGGCACCAGCAGGTCGGCGGGGCGGCGGACGCCCAGACGGCTCACGAGGTCGCCGCTGCCCTTGGTGTCCACCTTCGGTTTGAGGATGAACACCCGCATCCCCTGCTCCTCATAGTTGTGGGCCACCTGCATCAGCGCGGTGCTCTTGCCGCTGTTCATTGCGCCGTAACGGAAATAAAGCTTTGCCATGTCGAAAAATTCTCCTCATAAAAGGACCCTCCCAGCCAGAGCCTGACGGAGAGGGTCGGCATTTTGCAGTAAGATGGCTCAGTCCTGATTGCGCAGCCGGTAGCCGAGGCTCATCAGGCTGTCGCCGAGATGGACGTTCTCCACGACGACATCGGGGTAGGACACCGACAGGTCGTAGTGGGAGAAGTTCCAGAAGCCCTGGATCCCCAGCGCCACCAGACGGCCGCTGATCTCCTCTGCGCCGCTGCGGGGCAGACAGAGGACGGCCACCTCGGGGTGATGCTCGGCGCAGAACGTCTCCAGCTCATCGATGTGGAGGATCTGGATGCCGTTGATCTCCTTGCCAACCTCGTCGGGGGCGTTGTCGAAGGCGGCGATGAGCTTATAGCCGTTGGTGTCGGTGGTGATAAAGCGGCTCACGGCCTTGCCCAGACGGCCGCAGCCGATGAGGATGGTGGTCAGACGGTCACCGTTGCCGAAGAGCAGGTCCTCAAGGATGTTCAGCAGGTTCTCTACCGAATAGCCGATGCCTTGACGGCCATTCACATCGCCGATGCAGTTGAAGTCCTGCCGCACCTGCGAGGCGGTGGTGCCCATCTGGGCGGCCAGCTCGCGGGACGAGATGCTGGTGATGCCGTCGTTTTTCAGGGTGCGCAGGTAGCGATAGTATTTGGGCAGGCGCTTGATGACGGGCAGGGAAGCTTTGCCGGGAGTATTCATAGGGAGTTCTCCTTTCTTTTTGTCCGCAGGATCGCCGGGGGGGAGAGGTGCGCAGCGGCAGGGCGCTCCGGCAAGGAATAGATGTGTACTTTTCCGTACAATAATGATACTTATTTGACAATCTTATCTCTAGTATAAAGTATACATCGTGAAGCGAGAATGTCAAATCCTTTGGCGCAATTTTTTGCAAAAGCAAAGAAATCTTTGCCGAAGCATAACCGACAGGAATGCCGGACAAGCTGAAATGAAGCAAAAAGGAGGGCGCAGAGAATGGCACAGGAAGAGAAAAATATCCCCGTGGAGCAGCAGCGATTGGAAAAAGAGCAGATCGAGGACATGGGCAGCGTCTACCGCACCCGGGGCGCTCACGCCATCCACTGTCTGACTGTCATCGGGCAGGTGGAGGGCCATGTGGAAGCTCCGCAGGGCCAGAAGACCACCAAGTATGAGCACGTCATCCCCCAGCTGGTGGCTGTGCAGGAAGACCCTGCCATCGAGGGGCTGCTGGTGCTGCTCAACACCGTGGGCGGAGATGTGGAGGCAGGGCTTGCGCTGGCCGAACTCATCGCCAGCATCTCGAAGCCCAGTGCGGCGGTGGTGCTGGGCGGAGGCCACTCCATCGGCATCCCGCTGGCCGTCAGCGCCCAGCGGAGTTTCATCGTGCCCACCGCCACCATGACGGTCCACCCCGTCCGTCACTCGGGGATGATCTTGGGCGTACCCCAGACCATGCGCTGGTTCGAGCAGATGCAGGAGCGGATCACCGGCTTCGTCGCGGCCCACAGCGGCATCTCGGAAAAGCGGTACACCGAGCTGATGATGCGCACCGGCGAGCTGGTCATGGATGTGGGTACCGTGCTGGACGGCCGGAAGGCCGTGCGGGAAAAGCTCATCGACGAGCTGGGCGGGCTGTCGGATGCGCTGGCGTGGCTCTACCGAGAAATCGAGGGGAAATAAATTGCCATTTGACTTTTCCCGTGGTACAATGAAAGAATCGAATAGTATCGGGATTCTTCCATCGTCACCGACAGAGCCGCCTCGGGCGCGCCCTGCTTCTATATATAGGATAAGGAACGGGTTTTAGGGATCATGGCAAAAAGAAAACGCAGAACTTCCGCGCGGGGCAGCGCCTCGCGCCGCAAAAAACGGTCGCAGGACCGGATGCCAGCGGGGCTTGTTACCCTGTTTGCAGGACTGGTGCTCATGGCGCTGGCCTTCGTGCCGGGCAGCTCGGCATGGCGCACGATGCACGACGTTCTGTTCGGTCTGTTCGGCTGTGGAAGCTTTGTGGTGGGGGCGGCGCTGTGCTATCTGGCCATCCTCTACACCCGGGGCGAAGACCTCCTGCCCCACATCGCCAAGCTTATGCTGGGCCTCATCTTCGCCAGCGGTACGGTCATCGTCTTTTCGGACATCCCCACCGACCAGACCGCCGCGCAGATGAGCGCCGCCTGCTATCAGAACGGGATGAGTGCATGGCTCTCGGGCGGCGCACTGGGCGCTGTGCTGGGCGGGACGCTCCTGCTGCTCTGCGGCAGACCTGCCGCCAATTTGGTCATGGCGGCGCTGGCGGCCTGCGCCAGCCTGTACATCTTTGACGTCACCCCCGCCGAGTGCTGGCAGTGGCTCTGCAATGTGGGTGGCAGCGTCCACGAAAAGGGCCTCGCGGTCCACGAGCAGAACGCCGTCCGCCGTGCCGAGCGCCTTGCGGCCCGCGCGGCAGAAGAGGCCGAAGCGGAGGAGTACGATGGGTATGACGACGACTTCCCCGGGGACGAGGAAGACTACAGCGAAGAAGAGCCGGAGGCTCCGATGTTCCACATCCAGCCTCCCGGCTGGCTGGCGGGCGTCTTCCACTGGGGCCATCAGATGATGCAGGGCGGCGGGCCGGCCGCGCCTGCGCCTGCCGAACCCGCCCCGCCTCAGCCCGAGCCTGCCCCGGTGCAGGTGGAAAAGCCCCGGCCCCGCGCCCCCTTTGACATCGACCTCGGCCCGGACCATACGACCGTCACCGAGGGCGGCAGCGAACCCATCGAGCCGATCATCCTCGGCCCCGGCGGGACCTTCGGGATGGACCCGCTCCGTCGTGCACCCATCCGCGCCACCGTGACCCCCATCGTGCCGGATGCGGTGGACACCGCCGCCGAAGATTTCTTTGCGGCCCAGCCGGAACCGCCTGCCGCGTCGGCCGTGACGCCCGCTGCCCCGGTGGAAGAGACCGAAACTCCGGAGCCGCCGCTCTCCTTCGGCATCCCGCTCTATGAGCCGACGCCTGCGCCGGAGGCTGCCCCGCAGCCGGTCAGTGCCGAGAATGCTGCGGCCTTCCGCTCGGAGCCGGATGAGGACGGCTGGATCAGCATCACCAGCGAACCGGTGGAGGAAAAAGACCTCAACACGCTGGTGGCGGCGGCCATGGAAAAGCCCGCTGTCTCGGAGGAACAGGCCGCGAAGGCCCCCGCAGAGGAGGCCGAGACGGAAGAGAGCTTCCAGTATCAGTACCCCTCCATCGAGCTGTTCGAGCGTGCTCCCGACGAGGGTGACCCCGGCGCGGAGGATGAACTGAAGGCCAACGCCCAGAAGCTGGTGGACACGCTGGAGAGCTTCGGCGTCCGCACCCGTGTGCTGGACATTTCCCGCGGCCCGTCGGTCACACGGTATGAGGTGCAGCCGATGGCGGGCGTCAAGATCAGCCGCATCACCTCGCTGGCGGACGACATCGCCCTGAACCTCGCGGTGGCCGATGTCCGCATGGAGGCCCCCATCCCCGGCAAGCCCGCCGTGGGCATCGAGGTGCCCAACCACAAGAAAACGCCGGTCTACATCCGCAGCGTCTTCGAGAGCCAGAGCTTCCTGCGGATGACCTCGCCGCTGGGCATCGCACTGGGCAAGGACATCGCCGGTGTGGCGCAGGTGGCCGACCTGTGCAAGATGCCCCATCTGCTCATCGCGGGCAGCACTGGCAGCGGCAAATCGGTCTGTGTCAACAGCATCATCATGAGCCTGCTCTTCCGTTCCAGCCCCGAGGACGTCAAGCTCCTGCTCATCGACCCCAAGGTGGTCGAGCTGGCGGAGTATAACGGCATCCCCCACCTGCTGATGCCCGTCGTCACCGAGCCGCGCAAGGCGGCAGGTGCACTGGGCGGCGCGGTGCAGGAGATGGAGCGCCGCTACCATCTCTTTGCCGAGAACAATGTCCGCGACATCAAATCCTTCAACAAGCTGGCAGCCAACGACCCGAACCTCGAGAAGATGCCCTACATCGCCATCATCATCGACGAGCTGGCCGATCTGATGATGGTGGTCGGCAAGGATGTGGAGGACTCCATCTGCCGCATCGCCCAGAAGGCCCGAGCGGCCGGTATGCACCTCATCGTAGCCACCCAGCGCCCCAGCGTGGACGTCATCACCGGCCTCATCAAAGCCAACATCCCCAGCCGCATCGCCTTCGCCGTGTCCAGTCAGGTGGACAGCCGCACCATCCTCGACGGTGCCGGTGCCGAAAAGCTGCTGGGTATGGGTGATATGCTCTTTATGCCGGTGGGTGCACCCAAGCCCACCCGCATCCAAGGCACTTTTGTGCGGGATGAGGAGATCAGCCGGGTGCTGGACTTCATCAAGAAGAGCGCCACCGTCCAGTACGACGAGGCCATGATCGAGGCGATGGAAAAACACGCCATTCAGGACGGCAAGAAGGGCAGCGGCTCTGCCGACTCCGATGAGGAGGGCGGCAGCGACCCGATGCTCAAGCAGGCTGTGGAGGTGGTCATCGACGCCGGTCAGGCGTCCACGAGCCTTCTGCAGCGCCGCTGCAAGCTGGGCTACGCCCGCGCCGCCCGCATCATGGACGAAATGGAAGAAAAAGGCATCATCGGCCCTTACGAGGGCGCGAAGCCCCGTGCTGTCCTCATCAGCCGCCAGCAGTGGCTGGAGATGCAGATGAATCAGCCGGATGAATGACCGCTCAGTCAAAGCCTTCCAGTTTTGCCAGCTTCCCTGTTAGAAAAGCCGCTGGCGTGCCGGGCAGGTACTGTTTAACAAAAGAGATAAAGGATAACTATGGAACATTACACCGAATTTCTCCCCATCAGCCGGGCCGACATGGAGGCCCGGGGGTGGGAACAGCTGGACTTTGTGGTGGTGGGCGGCGACGCCTATGTGGACCACCCCAGTTTCGGCACCGCCATCATCAGCCGCCTGCTGGAAGCCGAGGGCTATAAGGTGGGCGTGCTGGCCCAGCCCCGCTACAGCGACTGCGAGGACTTCAAGCGGTTCGGCAAGCCGAAGTACGGTTTCTTCATCGGCGGCGGCAACGTAGACAGCATGGTCAGCCATTACTCGGTCGCCAAGATCCCCCGCGCCGAGGACGAGTACTCCCCCGGCGGCAAGGGCGGCGCACGGCCCGACCGCAGCGCCACCGTCTACACCAGACTTGCAAAGCAGGCTTACCCCGATCTGCCCGTCATTCTGGGCGGCCTCGAGGCCTCGCTGCGCCGATTCGCCCATTACGACTACTGGCTGGACACCGTCCTGCCCAGCATCGCCGAGGACTCGGGTGCGGACATCATCAGCTTCGGCATGGGCGAGCACCAGACCGTGGCGATCGCCCGCCGTCTGGCGGCAGGAGAGCCGGTGGAGAGCATCACCGACGTGGATGGTACCTGCTACATGACCGACTTCGACCACCTGCCCGAGCGGTATGTGGAGTGTGCCGGCTTCAAGAAGGTGGCCTCCGATAAGGTGGCCTACGCCAAGGCCTGCCGCATCCAGATGGACAATCAGGATGTCGTCAGCGGCAATATCATCGTTCAGAAGCAGAGCGAAAAGTACCTCGTCCAGAACATCCCCGCCAAGCCCCTCGTCCGCTGGGAGCTGGATAAGGTCTACGCTCTGCCCTACACCCGCCGCTACCACCCCATCTACGAGGCCATGGGCGGCGTGCCTGCCATCCGCGAGGTGCAGTTCTCCATCATCCAGAACCGCGGCTGCTTCGGCGGCTGCAACTTCTGCGCCATCCAGCTGCATCAGGGGCGGCGCGTCACCAGCCGCAGCGCCGACAGCATCGTGGCCGAGGCGGAGCGGATGACCCACGAGCCGGATTTCAAGGGCTACATCCATGACGTCGGCGGCCCGACGGCCAACTTCCGCTTCCCGTCCTGCCGGGAGCAGATGCTGCGAGGTATGTGCAGCGGCGGCAAGCACTGTCTTGCCCCCACCACCTGCTCTCACATGATCGTGGACCACAGCGACTATCTGAAGATCCTCCGCCGCGTCCGGGAGCTGCCCGGCGTCAAGAAGGTCTTTATCCGCAGCGGCATCCGCTTTGACTACCTGATGGCCGACCCCGACGACACCTTCTTCAAGGAGCTGGTGGAGTACCACGTTTCCGGACAACTGAAGGTCGCGCCCGAGCACTGTGCCCCCAACACCCTCGCCTACATGGGCAAGCCCCCCATCGAGACCTTCAACAAGTTCAAGGACAAGTTCTACGAGCTGAGCAAGAAGGCCGGCAAAAAGCAGTACCTCGTGCCCTACCTCATGTCCAGCCACCCGGGCAGCACCCTCAAGGATGCCGTCTATCTGGCAGAGTACCTTTATAAGAACCATATGCGCCCCGAGCAGGTGCAGGATTTCTATCCCACCCCCGGCACGGTGAGCACCTGTATGTTCTACACCGGCCTCGACCCCTACACCCTCAAGCCTGTGTTCGTGGAAAAGACTGCTGAGGGCAAGGCCCTGCAGCGTGCCCTGCTCCAGTACTATGAGCCGCGCAACGCCGAAAAGGTCATCAAGGCGCTGAAGATGACCCACCGGGAGGACTTGATCCCTCTGCTGGTGCCCGCTGCGGGCCGCATCGCCGTCCAGCGCTCGGCCCGCAGAGCGGAGGCCGCAGACGTGACCATCCACGGGGACGGCACCTATACCGTCCGGCCCAGAGGCAAGGGCAGCAAAAACGCGAAGCCGCAGGGCAGCAGCCCGGCGGGCCGCGATCCGGCGGGCCGCCAGCCCAGCCCCGGTGCACGCTTTGCGCCCCACTCTGCTCCGGCGCACAAACCGAAAAGTAATCAACAGAAAGAGAACGCATCGTGGAAAACTTCAAAAAAGAAAAAGTGACCGCCCGAAAGCTCATGAGCCGGCTTGCGGCGCTGGCACTTGCAGCGGCCCTTGTGCTGGGCCTTGTGGGCTGTGATACCTCCTCCGCCCTCCCCGGCGGCAGCGCCGACCTCATCCCGAACCCTGCCGCCTCCCAGACCGTCCCGGCCGACGGACAGGACGCCGCCTTCCAGATGCACTTCATCGATGTGGGGCAGGCCCTCAGCGTCTTGGTGGAGTGTGACGGACAGTTCATGCTCTATGACGGCGGCAATGTGGACGACGGCAGTCTGGTCGTCTCCTACTTGCAGAGTCAGGGGGTCGAGCAGCTGGAATACGTCTTCTGCTCCCACGCCCACGAGGACCATGTGGGAGGTCTGGCCGCTGCGCTGGCCTACTTCCCGGCCTACCACGTCTACAGCCCTGTGACTGAGGCCTCCACCAAGTGCTTCAAGGATTTTGTCAAGTACACCCAGCAGCAGAACCTCCAAGTCGAGGTGCCCGCAGTGGGCACCCAGTGGGCGCTGGGCAGCGCCACCGTGACCATGCTTGGCCCGGTGGCCCAGTATGAGGAAACCAACGACACCTCCATCGTCCTGCGCATCGACTACGGCGCGACCAGCTTTCTGCTGACAGGCGATATGGAGGCCGACGCCGAGCGCGACCTTGTGGCCAGCGGCGCGAACCTCAAGGTGGACGTCTTGCAGGTGGGCCACCACGGTTCCAGCACCTCTACGAGCTATGTTTTCCTGAACGCCGTCCTGCCCGAAATGGGCATCATCTCCTGCGGGGTCAACAACAAATACGGCCACCCCCACGAGGAGACCCTGAGCATCCTGCGGGATGCTGGCGTGAACGTCTACCGCACCGACCTTCTGGGAACCATCACGGTGTCCAGCGACGGCCAGAACTACACGGTGGCCACCGAGCACTATGCCACCGACGCCGAGCTGAACCCCACCGACCCGGCGGCGTCCAGCACCGCCCAGCAGGCCTACATCGGCAACGTGAACAGCAAAAAGTTCCACCTGCCCAGTTGCCCGAATCTCCCGGCGGAGAAGAATCAGATCCTCTTCTCCAGCTACGACGAGGCTATGGCCGCAGGCTACAGCCCCTGCGCTACCTGCATCAAATAAGATGACCGCTCAGTAAAAAAGGCCAGAGTTATTTTCGCTTGAAGGTGTCATCAGCGAAAGATTCTATCGAACCATCCGCTTTTTCCATTCCTGTCGCAATTTTTTCAACGCTTCAAACGTATCTAAATTAAAGTGGCATATCATCTCCCTTTTCACACATCCTTGCCGTTTTCAGACAGGAGGTTGCTTTTATGAAAGTATCTGCCGACTATCGTACGCTCGCTCTCGATGCCCTGCGCGGAAAATGGAAAACTGCTGTTCTGACAGGCATTGCCGCCAGTGCGCTCGGTGCTACCATTTCGAGCAGTTCCAACAGCATCGCATCCAATTCCAAGCAGGGAACGGACATCCATTTTGAACTGTTCTCCCAGCCCAACGGCGGTCGGCTGCTTGCCGTTCTGCTTGCCGGCATTGGCCTGTGGGCGATCCTCCAACTGATCGTGGGCGGTGCAGTTCAGCTGGGATATGCTCGTTTTAATCTGAACCTTGTGGATGGAAAGGATGCGGCCTTCTCGGATCTGTTCTCGCAGAAAGACCGTCTGTGGGATGGCTTCTGCATGAAGATCCTGCAGGGACTGTACATCGTCCTCTGGTCGCTGCTGTTGGTGATTCCGGGAATCGTGAAAATATACAGCTATGCGATGACACCTTACATCATGGCCGAGCATCCTTCGCTGACCGCAAATGAAGCAATCACAGAATCCCGGCGGATCATGGGCGGCAACAAATGGCGGCTGTTTTGTCTGGATCTCAGCTTCATTGGCTGGGAGCTGCTCTGTGCGCTGCCGCTGTATGCCGGCTATTTCCTATTTCTAAACAATTTCTCCGGTTCGGAAGCGATGGCGATTTCCATTGTTCTTCTGCTGGCAATCCCATTGAGCATTGGTTTTTTCTTCGTGCGCCCCTATGAGGAAGCTGCATGGGCCACGTTCTACCGCGATATTACCGCAGCACCTACCGAACCGGATGAAACATATTGATTTTTAGAACACCAATTTATGCTGAGAAAGCAAGAAAAAGGGGCTGTTGCACCGGGTTTTATCCTTGTGCAACAGCCCCTTTTTGTGCGTCGTTTCAGCAGGGATACAAAACTCCCCGCCGGGAGCACGCGGGATGCTTCCGGCGGGGAGGAGTTAGGAGGAGGCTGAAAAAATTATTTGTTGTTGAAATCGGAGATGCGCTCCACGATGCGGATCAGATCTTCCAGAGTGGTCTTTTCCTTGGGCAGGTAGCTGTTGCCGGTCTTGGCGGTGACAAAGCCGAAGTAGGCGCTGGCACCCACGTTGTCCTCGTACACGGACTCGATCTGGCTGGCGTCGTCGAACTTCGGCTGAGTGCCCAGCGTCTCGTTGTAAGGCACGCCGCAGGACAGCAGAGCGATGTGGCCCATCTCGTCGCGGTCGATGGTGGCATCGGGCAGGAAAGCGGTGCGCTTGGCACCTTCAGAGTTGGTGACACCGGCATTGTACAGAGTGCCCTGTGCGATGGCGCTGGTGGGGTCTTTCAGCTCGATCATGCCGGCCTCGACCACAGCGGCGATGACGCCGTAATCCGGGTCGCTTGCGGGAATGTCGGAGATCGTGACCGGTGCAGACGGAGCGGTCAGATTCCACAGCTTGCCCAGCATCTTGGCGCATTCGCGCTTGGTGATGGGGCGGTTCAGGTCGAGTGCGTCGTTCTCGTCGATGTAACCCTTGGAGGCAGCGCGCAGCAGCTCGGCATCATTGGTAGTACCGGCGATCTCGGCGCTCCGCAGAACCTTGTAGGGGATGCTGGTGTCCTGATTGCCGTTCCGGTCGGTGGAGACGAACTTGATGTACTTTCCGGCCAGATAAGAGGGAACCGCATAGCTGCGGCGGATGCGGAAGAAATGGTAATCGCCGTCGGCGCTGTCCGAGATCAGCCACTTGCTGCTCAGGTCGGTATCTTCGCCGCCCAGCAGGGTGGAGCTGCCCTCGATGCGCTGGCCCGGGACAGGAACGCCGAGGATCTTGGTCTCCACGGGACGGGGGTAGGTCTTGCCGTTGATGGTCACGTTCTCCATGACGGGGTCTTCCCAGTTCAGAGCGCGGATGTCGGTGCCGACGTTGGAGATGTTCACATTGCGGAACACCAGACCAGTGATGGGAACTTCCTCAAAGGCCTCCATGAAGATGCCGTACTCGCCGCCGCTGCTGGTCAGGTTCTCGATGGTGATGTTCTTGAACTGAGGCAGATAATCACCATCACGGCCCACATCGTACAGCATGGTGGCGTGGACGACGGCGTTGCCGACGGATTTGACCTTGGAGTTGCGCAGATAGATGTTCTCCACAGCGCCGCCGCGCTCTGCGTTGGTCTTGAAGCGCAGGGCGTAGTTCAGAGTGGGGCTGTCGAAGGTGTTGTTGTCTGCGAACAGGTTCTTGATGCCGCCGCTCATCTCGCTGCCGCAGGCGATGCCGCCGTGGCCGTCTGCGAAGGTGTTGTTGCGGATGATGAGGTTCTGGGTGGGATGACCGGCCTCGCCCAGCTCACGGCCATCGCGGTTGCGGCCGGCCTTGACGGCGATGCAGTCGTCGCCGGTGTTGAAGAAGCAGTTCTCGATCAGGACGTAGTTGCAGTTTTCGGGGTCACAGCCGTCGTTGTTGTAGCCGTGGGTGTCGATGGTGACGCCGCGGGCGGTGAAGTTGGTGCAGAGGACGGGGTTCAGCTCCCACATGGGAGAGTTGGCGATGGTGACGCCCTCGATCAGGACGTTGGTGCACTCGATGGGCTGGTAGAAGTTGGGACGCAGATAGTGGCCTTCGCCGAAGATACGCTCCTCTGCGGGGGTGCCGTTGTCGGTCATCTTGCGCAGCAGCTTGACGTCGTTGTTGCCGGGCTTAGTGATGGTGCCGTCCGGGTTGACGGTACGGGACCAGTTCCACCAGTTGTTCTTGTCGGCCTGACCATCGAGAGTGCCCTTGCCGGTCAGAGCGATGTTCTCCTGCTGATAGGCGTAGATCAGCGGGCTCCAGTTGTACAGCTTGGAGCCTTCGTAGTGGGCGAACACCAGCGGGTAGTTGGCCGGGGTGATGTCCCGGGTGAAGCGCAGGATGGTGTCCTTGCTTTCCAGATGCAGGTTGACGTTGCTCTTGAGGGTGATGGCGCCGACGTCATACACACCGGAAGGGATGACGACCGTGCCGCCGCCGTGGGCGCTAGTCTCGTCGATGGCGCGCTGGATGGCTGCGGTGTCCAGTTTACCGTCGTTGGGGACGGCGCCGTAGTCCAGAACATTGACCGTGTAGGCAGGGAATACGGGGTCAGAAATGTGGGTCAGGATCTCTTCTGCCATGTCCCAAGACAGGTCGTTGGAGTTGGTAGCAGCAGGAGTGACCTTGCGCAGGCAATTCTCGTCTGCGGCTGCTGCATGAGGCAGGCTGGAAAGGAGCAGTGCGGCAGAGGTCGCACCGGCAGAGGTGAGAAACTGACGGCGAGTGATTTTTTTCATGATACAATACTCCTTACACTTCGTGCGGGTTGAAGGATGCATCCCTTCGCAGGCGGTGCGCTCCGTAAGATGGCTAAAGTATAGTAAAGATCTCACAAAATTTCAACGGCAAATGAAAAATGTCCTAGTTTTTTAAAGAAAGTATTGAAATATATCAGTTATCTTGCATAAGATTCCGGAAGACATGGTTTCGGGAGGATGGAAGGGCGGAGGAGGAAAAGGCAAAAAATAACACCAGCGCGGCAGATGTGATACGAGATCGCATCTGCCGCGCTGGTGGTTCGATCCAAAATCAAAAAATGTTCAGCGTCCGCGTCCTGCGCCGCCGCCGTGGCTGCTGCCGCCGCCCATGCCGCCAAAACTGCCGCCGCTGCGGCCAGCTCCGCCGAAACCAGAGCCGCCGCCCATACCGCCAAAGCCTCCGAAACCGCCTCCACGGGGAGGCCGAGGCCCGCGCGGGCCTCTCGGGCCGCGGGGACCGCCGCCGTAGAAACCGCCGCCGGGGCCGAAGTCATCGTAAGGGCCGCGCGGAGGACGGGGGCCTCTGCGCCGCCGTGCGCCGAACCAGCCGAAGGGACCCCAGTACCAGCCAAAGGAGTGGCCGAGGGGGGTGATGAAGACAAAGAAGAGGGCGATGGTCACGATGATATAAGCCAGCAGCTCAAAAAGCCCTCCGATGATGTTTCCCAAAGAGGCGTGTGCCGGATGGCTGGGGTTCGGGACTGCATTTCCGTCGGGAGAAATGGTGGCACCGTTCAGGGTGACGCCATAGACCTCTGCGATGGTGTTTGCCACATTGGTGGCGCAGGTGAGGACGGCGGCGTCGTACTTCTTGGCGGCGAAGTCGTCCTCCATCGTCTGCACGAGGGTGCTTGCCTGATCGGCCAGCATGGTGCTGCGGAAGCCGTCGCCGTAGGTCAGGTAGTAGTCGCCGTCGGCGTACTGGGCCGACTGCATCACCAGCAGGATGAGCACGCCGTTGTTCTTGCTGGCGCTGCCGATGCCCCAAGCGTTGAAGGCCGCTGTGGCGTAGTCCTCGGTGGTAGCGCTGCCGGTGTAATCCACGGTCAGCACGCCGATCTGTGCACCGTCACAGCTGGCCGAGAGCTGTGCGTTGATGGTCTCAAGCTCGGTGGTGGTGCTGTCGCTCAGGACACCGGCGTCGTCCACGACGCACTTGTCCTTCGGCAGGCTGGGCAGCTGGATGGCGGCAGCAGAAGCTGCCGGGGCCAGCGCCGTGAGGCCCACCACGACAACAAGGAACAGGGCCGCCATCCGGCGGGAGAGCGTTTTCATCGTCTTCATGCGAAAAGTTCCACCTCCTGTACGCCGAACAGCCTGCCCAGCAGATTGGCCGGGAAGCCGCCGACGTCGCTTTGATAGCTCTGGACTGCGTCGTTATAATGCAGGTTGCTGAGGATGGTCTGGGCGCTGTTGAACTGGCTGTACTGCCCCTGCACCGCGCCCATCTTCATGGGGTCTGCGGCCTGCTCCTGCAGTTTTGCGTAGAGCTGGCCGATGGCCGTGCCCAGCGTCTCGTTCGACTGGTAGAGCATGTGCATCCTGCCGCCGGTATAGACGCTCAGAGAGTCCAGTGCGTGGGTCTTGCCGTCGGACTGCACCGCCCCGAGGCAGGCGGAAAAGGAGTCCAGCGCGGCCTGAGCCGTCTGCACCTCGGCGCTGTCAGCGCCCAGCGTATTGGACGCCGTGGTGATGATGTTGGTGGCGGTGTTGAGCCGTGTGGTCAATTCCTCATTCAGGGTATAGCCGCTATCTGCGGCCACGCCGGTGGAGAACCAGCCCTTGGCCGCAGCGTACTTGGCCCGGACCTTCGCTCCGCCAAAGCCGACAAAGCACCCCAGCATCACCACGATGCTCAGGATGACGGCCACGGCCTGCCTGCCCAGCGCGGCGGGCAGGGCCTTTTCAAGACCGGCCAGCTTCTGCTGGAAGGGCGTCAGCCGCACCTCCTCCTCGGCAGGCTTTGCGGCACGGTAGCTGGAAGCGTCAAAGCCGCCGGTCGTATTCGGTTGTCTGGAAAAATCTGCGTTTGCCATTTCAGCTCCGGATCTCCATCATCTTCTGTTTCAGCTCATCTTCGATGCGGGTCAGCTCCTGCTCGGCGGCGGCACGCTTTGCGCGGCCCTCGCGCTGGATCTTATTCAGCTCGTCCAGCGTCTCGATGAGGCTCTTGTTGGTCTGCTGCAGGGTCTCGATGTCCACCACGCCGCGCTGGGACTCCTTGGCCGTCTCGATGGTGCCCATCTTGAGGGCGTCGGCGTTCTTCTTCAGCAGCTCGTTGGTCATGTCGGTGACGGCGCGCTCGGCCTGCATGGCCTGCTGGCTGTGGGCCAGACCCAGCGCCAGCACCATCTGGTTCTTCCACAGGGGGATGGTGTTGACGATGGTGGACTGGATCTTTTCGGCCATCATGGAGTTGTTGTTCTGCAGGAGCCGGATCTGGGGACCCATTTGTAAGCTGATGGTGCGGGTCAGCTCGAGGTCATAGAGCTTTTTCTCGAACCGCTCGCACTGGTCGGCGAGGTCGCGGGCTTTTTGCGCATCCTCGGGCTGGCCGGAGGCCTTGGCCTTATCCATGGCCTGCTGCAGCTCGTTTGCGCGGAAATCGGCCAGCTTTTTCTTGCCGGCGAGGATATACATACTCAGCTCTTTGAAGTAGGCCATGTTCAGATCGTACATCTTATCCAGCATGGCGATGTCCTTGAGCAGCTGCACCTGATGCTTCTCGAGGGCAGACTGGATGGTCTCGACATTCGTCTCGGCCTTGTTGTACTTGGTCTTCATGCTGTCGAGCTGACTGCCCTTTTTCTTGAAGAAGCCGAGGATGCCCTTCTCCTCCTCGGCGGCGTCGAAGCTCTTCAGCTCGCCGATGAGGTCGGTGATCATGCTGCCCACCTCGCCGAGGTCTTTGGTGGACACCTTAGAAAGGGCCGCCTCCGAGAAGTCGCCGATCTTCTTCTGGCAGGCAGAGCCGTACTGGAGCACCTGCTGGCTGTTAGTGATGTCGATCTTCTGGGCGAAGGAGTCTACCATCGCCTGTTCCTCGGGGGTCAGCCTGACCTGCTGCTCGGGCGCAGGGGCCTCAACAGGCTCCGGCTGCTTTTCCTCCGCAGGGGCTTCCACCGGGTCGAGGGTCAGGGTGGGGACTGCGGGTGCGTCGAGATCGAAATTGAACGTGTTGTCAGCCATGGGGGATTCCTTCCTTTCCAATAAAACGATGCATTCACAAACAAAGGCCCTGCTCTGTACAACCTCTCAGTCTGCTTCGCAGACAGCTCCCCTTGTAGGGGAGCCTCTGGCGAAGAGGGAAACTTTCCGGTATGCCAAGGCCTCCCCTCGATAGGGGAGGTGGCATCGCGCAGCGATGACGGAGAGGTTCGGCCTCAACTCAGCCCTTGTCCTTTGAGCATATTCTGCAATACCGTCAGGTCTGCCGAGAGGTCCATGCTCTCGGCGGCATACAGCGCATCCAGCTGGTTCTCGAATGCGGTGGCGATGGAGGCCGCGTTGTGCTCCACCTCCGACCGGATGGCGGCGGCGTTTTCGCCCCGCACGCCCTGACGGGCGAGTCTGGCGTACTGCTCGAGGATGTTCACCGCGTCGGGCAGGTAGTAGTTCGCAAAGCGACGCACCTGCTTGGCCTTGGCGGGGCTGGCCTCCACCGTCTCCACGATGGAGCGGCCCGCCTTTTCCATCCGGGTCATGGCGGCGGAAAGCTCCGGGTCGGGCAGAGCCTCGTTCAGCGCGTGGAGGGCGTCCAGCTTCTGCTGGATGTCGGCCAGCATCTCGTCCACATCGCCGCTGCCGGTGTGGAAGGGCACTTCGTGCTCTACCACCCGGGGCGGGCAGACTTTCTGGGCCGCACCAAAGGCCACGCCAGCGCAGCCCAGCGCCACCAGCAGTGCCCACAGCTTATAGACCGGCAGCACGGCACACAGCACCGCGAACACCAGCGCCGCCGCATACCACGGCAGGACGCTGGGTTTTGTGGTGCGGATCACTTTGCTCATGGGGGTTCTCCTTTCCCGAAGGGGCCGGCTGCCCCTTGTACTCTTCCATAATAAATCCTTTTCTCCATAAAACGCAAGCGTTTCATGAATAATTTACAGGTTCGAAACGGTTATATAATCTTTGAGGGCCGCGCCCCAGACCTCCCGCAGCTTTTCGGGGCGGCAGGCGGCGTTGGCGGGGCTGGTGCTGGGCAGCTTGACTGCCGGGATGCCGGACACCGGCAGCAGATATTTTGTATAGATGCGGTGGGCCGTGGCCCCGTTGCAGAACACCGCCTCGATGGGCGCTTTGGCTAAGAGAGAGGCAATGTCGTTGGGCACGACATCCCGGATGGAGGCATCCGACGCGCCGGTGATGGTGCAGCTTTCCAGCGTGTCCCAGAGGGCGAGGCCGTGGCGGAGGATGAGGCCCTTTTTGGCCTCGATGTCCTCCCGGGCGGGGACAGGCTCGCCGGTGAGGGCGGCCATCATGGGCCAGAAGCGGTTCTGCGGGTGGCCGTAATAGAAGGCCATCTCCCGGCTTTTGGGGCTGGGCCATGTGCCGAGGATGAGGGCGCGGCTGTTTTCGGAATAGACCGGTGCGAAGCTCATCGTTCCATCGTCTCCCACGCAGAGCCGAGGTCGCGGCTGGACGGCTCTGCCCTCGGGCCGTCGAACCACAGCTCTTCGATGAGGGCGGAAAGACCGTCCTCCCGCACGTCGCCGATGATGCGGTCGGCGGCGGCTTTGGCGTCGTCGGTGCCGTTGGACATACAGCAGCCGAGGCCGGCGGCCTTCAGCATCCCCACGTCATTGGCGGAGTCGCCCGCCGCCACGGCCTCGGCGAGGGAGAGGCCCATCTTCTCGCAGAGGTCTGCGAGGCCCGCGCCCTTGTCGATCCCGCCCCGCACGATGTCATAGAAGCGGGAGCCGTCGGGCAGCTGGCCGCCCGTCTGCATGAAGTGAAGGCCGAGGTGGCCGTACTTTTCGTGGAACCGCTCCAGCGCCCCCTCGGGGAAGAGGCAGAACGCCGCGTGGGGCATATCGATGAGGTGGCGGTCCTGGTCTTCGCCGTCCACACAGTCCAGCCCGACGCTGTTCATCTGGGTGTAACAGCTGCGGAGCGTCTCATACTCGCAGTAAGCATAGTATGCGTCCCGGAAATTGAATTGCAGCGGGTAGTTGTAATCCTCGCAAAAATCCACCAGCGCGTACATCTCCTCGTTGGTCATGGGATGCTCGGCGACGATGGTGCCGTTTCGGTCCACGACACAGGCACCGTTGCAGGTGATGGCGTAGTCGAACCGGATGCCGCCCAGCTGGCCTTTCCGGTTGATGGCAGACCACGCCCGGCCGGTGCTCAGCACGAACTTTCCCCCGGAGGCCTGAAGCTTCTTCACGGCCTTGACTACCGCCGGGCGGGGCTGGCTCTCACCGAAGGGGACGAGGGTGTTGTCATAATCGCTTGCGAGGATCTTATACTGCATGGTGTTCTCCTTACTATACTTCTGTATGAGCTGAGTATATCACAAAATGGGGGATTTGTCTCAAGAATATGCCGTTAAAAGCCTCTCCCTTTGGGAGAGGTGGATTTGCGAAGCAAAGACAGAGAGGGCAAGGCTGTGAAGAAAAAGGCTCTTTTTCACGATAAAAGAAAACATCCGCACTCCCCCGTTCAGAGAAGAAATGCGGATGCTGAAAAATAGAAAGCTCAGACGATAAACGCGACCACGATCTGGATGCCCACGCCCACAGCTGCGCCGCAGGCCCACGTCAGACCGGTGATGAAGAGGTTCTGCTTCCACGAGGGGTTCGCCCGCCACAGCACAGCGAGCCCCACGCCTGCGCCGGTGCACAGACCGGCCACGAGGCTCGAGAAGCGGAGCGCACCCTCGACATAGAGCTGGGTCAGGAGGACGCTGGCGGCGCAGTTGGGCACGAGACCCACCAGCGCGGCCATCACCGGCTGGAAGAAGCCCATCCGGCCCAGCACGGCGGCAAAGACGTCCTCGCCCACGCCCTCGACGATGAGGCCGAACACAAGGCTGAACGCGAAGATAAAGACGAAGATCTCGAGAGTGTGGCGGAGCGCGGCCTTCCAGATGGGCTGGGGCTGGCCCTGCTCATCGCTGTGCTCCTCGTGGCAGTCCACCTCATCGGCGTGGCCGGTGTAGCCGCCCCGCAGGTTGCGGGGCAGGGCCTTGCGGAGGACGAAGTCCAGCATAAAGCCCACAAAGATGGCGTAGACGACCTTAATGACCATCAGCAGAGCCAGCTTGTCCCAGTAGGCGGGCATGGACACCAGCAGGGGGATGGCCTCGTCGCTGGTAGCAAGATAGACGGCCATCAGCGTGCCCAGCGTGATGACGCGGGAGGCGTAGAAGTTGGATGCGATGGCCGAGAAGCCGCACTGGGGCACGCAGCCCAGAACAGCCCCCGGGACAGCGCCCCAGCGTCCGCCGCCGGCCAGCAGGGCCTCGATGCGCTCGCCGTGGCGGGTCTCCACATATTCAATAAAGAGATAGGCTAAAAACAGGAAGGGGAGCATCTTGGCGGTGTCCACCAGAGACTCGGCCAGTACATCCAGAAAAAGTTCCATTGTGATACCTCGTGATCGATGATAAAGTATAGGGAAGGTGTGTTCCGCCGAAAATTTGCTTCAGTTGCCTAAATTGCAACCTGATTGCATTTTAGGCGCAGGAAAGAGTATACACGCATTCTGGGTGAAATGCAAGACCAAAATGCAATCTTTTTGCATTTTTCGCAAAAGAATGACTTTTTAAAACTTTTTGAAAGGAAATCGGATAAAACCTATTGACAATGTGGGTATAGGAGGATATAATGCAAGCAACAAAACTACACGCCTTGTAGGTTGAATGGGATTCAGAAAGGAGGGTACTCAAATGACGCTGATTTGGAAAAATCTTCTGCACGCCAACTTCCGCTGTGGGCGAATGTACAGCGCCCGGGCTGAGAAAGAAACTCTGAGCCAAAGCTGTACGGTGCCCTCTATGCCGCGAATGCGCGAGCGAATGTGACGCCCAAGACAGACAAAAGGCTCTGAGTGGAGAACGATTTCTTTGCCCGGCAGACGAAAGGTGAGAACTCCCACGCTGCCGGGTATTTTTATGAGTAAAAATAATACTTTGAGTACAAATAGAGAGGGAAAATACTATGTCTGATTATAAGTTTGAGACTCTGCAGCTCCATGTTGGTCAGAAGCAGGCCGACCCCGCCACCGATTCCCGCGCCGTCCCCATCTACCAGACCACCTCCTACGTCTTCCGCAACAGCCAGCACGCCGCTGACCGCTTCGGTCTGGCCGACGCCGGCAACATCTATGGCCGTCTGACCAACTCCACGCAGGACGTGTTCGAGAAGCGCATCGCGGCGCTCGAGGGCGGCGTCGCTGCTCTGGCCACCGCTTCCGGCGCGGCGGCCATCACCTACACCATCGAGGCGCTGGCGCAGGCCGGCGACCACATCGTGGCCCAGAAGACCATCTATGGCGGCAGCTACAACCTGCTGGAGCACACCCTGACCCAGTTCGGCGTCACCACCACCTTCGTGGATGCACATGACCTGAAAGAGGTCGAGAATGCGATCCAGCCCAACACCAAGGCTGTCTACCTCGAGACTCTGGGCAACCCCAACAGTGACATCCCCGACATCGACGCCATCGCGGCCATCGCCCACAAGCACGGCCTGCCGCTGGTCATTGATAACACCTTCGGCACCCCGTACCTCATCCGTCCCATCGAGCACGGCGCGGACATCGTCGTCCACTCGGCCACCAAGTTCATCGGCGGCCACGGCACCACGCTGGGCGGCATCATCGTGGACAGCGGCAAGTTTGACTGGAAGGCCAGCGGCAAGTACGGCAACATCGCTGCCCCCAACCCCAGCTACCACGGCGTGTCCTTCGCGGACGCCGCCGGCCCTGCCGCCTTTGTCACCTACATCCGCGCTATCCTGCTGCGTGATACCGGCGCTACCATCTCTCCCTTCAATGCTTTCCTGCTGCTGCAGGGCACCGAGACCCTGAGCCTGCGCATCGAGCGCCATGTGGAGAACACCAAGAAGGTCGTGGAATTCCTTTCCAACCATCCGCAGGTCGAGAAGGTCAACCACCCCTCGCTGCCGGATCACCCCGACCACGCCCTGTATGAGAAGTACTTCCCCAACGGCGGCGCTTCCATCTTCACCTTCAACATCAAGGGCGGCCGTGAGGAAGCCTTCAAGTTCATCGACAACCTGAAGATCTTCTCCCTGCTGGCAAACGTGGCGGACGTCAAGAGCCTCGTCATCCACCCGGCCTCCACTACCCACAGCCAGCTGACCGACGCGGAGCTGGCCGAGCAGCAGATCTACCAGAACACCATCCGTCTGTCCATCGGCACGGAGCACATCGACGACATCATCGCTGACCTTGAGGCAGGCTTCGCAGCCGTCCGCGGCGAATAACTCCGGCGTTCCTTCCGTCCCCCGGAAGCAAGCACCCTGAAAACGCTATTTTCTCCTCCATTCTCCTGAATTGCATAATAGAAGCAGCCAGCCGCCCTGTGTCTTGCAGGGCGGCTGGTCTGCTGTTTGCGGAATGACCGTCTGGCTCAGTGTGCAGGCAGTCATTCCGTTTTATATAAAACCACCCCCGCACAGCTTGCGCCGCGCGGGGGTGTGAGGGGAGAGGATGTTTCAGGAATTATTCGTTGCCGGGGAAGTGGGGGATGCCGTCAAAGCCCTTCTGCAGGTCGGCGTCGGTGGGGATGCAGTCGGTCATCTTGCCGTCGTGGAACTTCTCGTAGGCCACCATGTCGAAGTAGCCGGTGCCGGTGAGGCCGAAGACGATAGTTTTTGCCTCGCCCGTCTCCTTGCACTTGAGAGCTTCGTCAATGGCGACGCGGATGGCGTGGCTGCTCTCCGGGGCGGGCAGGATGCCCTCGATGCGGGCAAACTGCTCTGCTGCCTCAAAGACGCTGGTCTGCTCCACGCTGGTGGCCTCCATCAGGCCGTCGTGGTAGAGCTGGCTGAGGATGCTGCTCATGCCGTGGTAGCGCAGGCCGCCCGCGTGGTTGGGGCTGGGGATGAAGCCGGAGCCGAGGGTGTACATCTTGGCCAGCGGGCAGACCATGCCGGTGTCGCAGAAGTCGTAGACAAATTTGCCGCGGGTGAAGCTGGGACAGCTGGCCGGCTCGACGGCGATGAAGCGGTAGTCGGCCTCGCCCCGCAGCTTCTCGCCCATGAAGGGGCTGATGAGGCCGCCGAGGTTGCTGCCGCCGCCGGCGCAGCCGATGATGATGTCAGGCTTGACGCCCAGCTTGTCGAGGGCGGTCTTGGTCTCGAGGCCGATGACGCTCTGGTGGAGCAGTACCTGATTCAGTACACTGCCCAGCACATAGCGGTAGCCGGGGGTGGAGGTGGCGACTTCCACGGCCTCGCTGATGGCACAGCCGAGACTGCCGGTGGTGTCGGGGTGCTCGGCAAGGATCTTGCGGCCCACATTGGTGGTCATGCTGGGGCTGGGAGTGACCGATGCGCCGTAGGTGCGCATGACCTCGCGGCGGAAGGGTTTCTGCTCATAGCTCACCTTGACCATGTAGACCTTGCAGTCCAGCCCGAAGTAGCTGCAGGCCATGGAGAGGGCGGTACCCCACTGGCCCGCGCCCGTTTCGGTGGTCACGCCCTTGAGGCCCTGTTTCTTGGCGTAGTAAGCCTGCGCGATGGCGCTGTTCAGCTTGTGGCTGCCGCTGGTGTTGTTGCCTTCGAATTTATAGTAGATCTTCGCCGGGGTGCCGAGGGCCTCTTCCAGTCGGTAGGCGCGGCACAGAGGACTCGGACGGTACATCCGGTAGTATTCCCGGATCTCGTCCGGGATGGGGATGTAGGCCGTGGTGTCGTCCAGTTCCTGCTGTACCAGCTCATCGCAGAAAACGCCGTCCAGCTCCTTGGCCGTCATGGGCTTGAGGGTGCCGGGGTTCAGCAGGGGAGCGGGCTTGTTTTTCATATCGGCCCGCACATTGTACCATGCGGTGGGCAGCTCCGATTCTTCCAGATAAAACTTGTACGGGATGTTCGCTTCGGTCTTCATAAGGCTTGTCCTTTCCGGGCCGGATGCACATGCCGGCCCTTGCTTGCGGGACAAGAGGGAAAAATAAAAACCGCTCCTGTCCCAAAACACATTGCGTGAATTGGGACAAGAGCGGATAAAATACTCCTGCGGTGCCACCCAATCTTGACAGGAATGACCCTGCCCACTCGTGATATGCCAACACATACCGGCTTTGTTCACGGAGACGCTCTCCGTCGCCCCTACTGCGCATAAAAATGCGGTTCGGTTTGCCCTCAAAAGCCCATTCTCATCCGCGCCCACACTGCCCGGTCTCAGCTGCCCCGGTGCTCTCTGTACTGGTGAGTTTTGCGGTGATACTTATGCTTTCTCACTGGTTTGGTGGGATTTTATCACCTCACGAAAGTGAAGTCAATACCTTTTCTGAAAAAATTTTGAGAGGCGGAAAGCGAAGTCGTACTACTACCTGAAACCTGTGCGAGGGGGATGAACACCAGCCGCCCCCGGGGGCTGTACACCACTCCGGGAGAGCAGCTGTAGAGCAGAAAGAGGGCCGCCGCGGCTGCTGCCAGAAGGAGCAGAAGCCCCCGATGGTGGAACGATAGAACACGATGCCCGGGCCGCTGACGCCGCATACAAGACCCCTCCCTTTCTCGTTTGGCCCATCCTATGCCCGCTGGAGCGGCGGTGTGCGATTGTGCCGGGACGAAGAGTGTGGTACACTATAGCCATCAAGATTTTTGTGATACGGAGAGACTTATGCTGACCATTACACTGCTGGGCACGGCGGCCACCATGCCCCTGCCCGACCGCGCACTTACGGCAGCGGTGGCCGAATGCGGGGGGCACAGCCTTTTGCTCGACTGCGGCGAGGGCACCCAGACCGCCGCCCGCCGGGCCGGGGTCAACCTGATGAAGCTGGACGCCATCTGCCTGACCCACTACCACGGCGACCACATCTTCGGCCTGCCGGGGCTTCTGCAGACGCTGGGCTGTCAGGGCCGTACCCGCCCGCTGGCGCTGTACGGCCCGAAGGGCCTCGGCGAGGTCTGGGCCGCGCTGCGGGTGCTGACCGGGCCGCTGCCCTATCCGGTCTGCCCCGAGGTGCTGGACGCCCCGGCGGCGCTCCGGGAGCGCTTCGGCGGCTGGCCGCAGGGGGCAAAGCTGACACCTGTCCCCACCCGCCACCGGGTCACGAGTCAGGGCTACCGCCTCGACCTGCCCCGGGCCGGGCGCTTTTCGCCCGAGAAGGCCCGGGCGCTGGGGGTGCCGGTGCAGCAGTGGAAGATGCTTCAGCAGGGCCAGAGCGTTGCGCTGGCCGACGGCAGCAGAGCAGCGCCGGAATCGGTCCTCGGCCCGGCCCGGCAGGGTCTGAGCTTCCTCTTTTCGGGGGACACGGCTCCCTGCGCCGCGCTGGAGCAGGCTGCAGCGGGGGTGGACCTTCTGCTCTGCGATGCCACCTACGCCCTGCCCGAGCAGGCCGCACAGGCGAAGCAGTACGGCCACAGCACCTTCGGCCAGAGCGCGGCCCTCGCTGCAAAGGCCGGTGTAAAACGGCTCTGGCTCGTCCACTATTCGCCCATGATCACCGACCCGGAGGAGGAGCTTGCGCAGGCCCAGAGCCTCTTCCCGGCGGCGGAGTGCGGCTTCGACGGCAAGAGCATTGTGCTTCAGTATGAGGAGGAAGGCGAATGAACATCGTTCTGGAACCCGGTGCCGCCGCCCTTCTGGATGAGCTGCACCGGGCAGGCTTTGGGGCCTACGCCGTGGGCGGCTGTGTCCGGGACAGCCTGCTGGGCCTTGCGCCCCACGACTGGGACCTCTGCACCGCTGCCCGCCCCGGGCAGGTGATGGAGCTGTTCGGAGAAGACCGGTGCATCCCCACCGGCTTGCAGCACGGCACCGTCACCGTCAAGCGGGATGGAAAGCTGTATGAGATCACCACCTTTCGCACCGAGGGCCGCTATTCCGATGGCCGCCACCCCGACAGCGTGGCCTTTGTGCCCGACCTCCGGGAGGATCTGGCCCGGCGGGACTTCACCATCAACGCGATGGCCTACAGCGCCGAGGAGGGTTTGTGCGACCCCTTCGGCGGGCGGGAAGACCTTGCCCGGGGCGTGGTGCGGGCGGTCGGTGAGCCGCTGCGCCGCTTCGGGGAGGACGCCCTGCGCATCCTGCGGCTCTACCGCTTTGCGGCCCGGTTCGGCTTTGCCATCGACGAAGCCACCGAGGCGGCGGCAAAGCAGCTGGCTTCCCACCTCGACTGTGTATCGGCAGAGCGCATCGAGGAGGAACTGAACAAGCTTCTGGCCGCACCACAGCCGGGGGCATACCTTGAGCCGGAGGTGCTGGCTTTCGTCCTGCCCGAGCTGCCGCCGGAGGAACTGACAAAAGCCCGGAGGCGGATCGATGCCCTTCCGGCGGGGACGGAGCAGGCGTCTGCCCGCTGGGCGGCGCTGCTGCTGCCGCTGGGTGAGATGGGGGCGAGGAAAGCGCTCAAACGCCTGAAGTGCTCGAACGCCAGAATAGATGGAGCGGCGGCTCTGGTGCGTGAGTGTGGAGAGAAAACTCCCGACACGCTGGATAAGTGTGATCTGTGCTTGCAAGCCAAGCGTCTGCTGGGAAAATATGACCTCCATACCGTGCGGCAGCTGACGGCCCTCTGGACGGCTCTTGCGCCGGAAGAAAAAGCGTTGTTCGATGCCCTGCGGGCCGAGGCCGAAGCGCTGACGGCGCAGAGGGCCTGCTGCCGCATCTCCCAGCTGGCCGTGAATGGCCGCGACCTGATGGCGGCGGGCGCTGCGCCCGGGCCGGGCCTGCGGCGGGTGCTGGAAGCGCTGCTGGAGGAGGTCATCACGGGCCGCCTGCCCAACGAGAAGACGGAGCTTCTGGCCTTCGTGGCCGGATTTTCTGCGTCTTGACAAGAGAAAGAAGCTGCGGTAGTATATATCTACTGTTTTAGTGTGTTATAACAAAAAGAGGAACAGAATGACAGAGACAGAGAACACTTCCCGCCGTCCCGGTGCCCTCATCGCCATGAGCGGCGGTGTGGATAGCTCGGTGGCGGCATGGCTCATGCAGCGGGACGGCTTTGACTGCACCGGCATCACCATGCGCCTCACCCGCAACGAGGCCGTGGACACCGAGGGGCTGCACACCTGCTGCTCCGAGCGGGACATCGAGGACGCCGCCGAGGTGGCCTATGCGATGGACATCCCCTACGAGGTGCTGGACTTCACCGCCGATTTTCAGGAGAAGATCATCGACAAGTTCATCCGGGTCTACGAGGCCGGCGGCACGCCCAATCCCTGCATCGACTGCAACAAGTATATGAAGTTCGACCACCTGCTCCGCTGGGCCGAGGCCCACGGGCTGGACTATGTGGTCACAGGCCACTACGCCCGGGTGGAGCAGGACGAGGCCACCGGCCGCTGGCTGCTGAAAAAGGGGCTGGACGAGGGCAAGGACCAGAGCTATGTGCTCTACAACCTCACGCAGGAGCAGCTGGCTCACGTCCGTCTGCCGCTGGGCGGGCTGCACAAGAGCGAGGTGCGCGCCATCGCCGAGGAGCAGGGATTCGTCAACGCCCGCAAGCACGACAGTCAGGACATCTGCTTCGTGCCCGATGGCGACTACGCCCGCTTTATGGAGGACTTCACCGGCAAACACTATCCGGCGGGCGATTTCCTCGACGTCAGCGGAAAAAAGGTGGGCACCCACAGCGGCGCGGTGCGGTACACCATCGGCCAGCGGAAGGGGCTGGGCCTTGCCATGGGCGCGCCGGTCTACGTCTGCGCCAAGGATATGCAGGCCAACACCGTCACCGTCGGCCCGGAGGCGGAGCTGTTCGATACCATCGTCTACGCCGACGAGGTGAACTGGATCGCCATCCCGGAGCTGACCGGGCCGCTGCGGGTGACGGCCCGCACCCGCTACCATCAGGTCGAGCAGCCCGCCACCGTCTACCCGGCGGGGCCGGACGGCTTCCGGCTGGAATTTGACCAGCCCCAGCGTGCCCCCACCCCCGGGCAGGCCGTCGTGCTGTATCAGGGGGATACCGTCCTCGGCGGAGGGACCATCGTGCGGGTGGCGAAGGGATAAGGAGAGCGGCCTAGCCCTCTCAGGCGCTTCGCGCCAGCTCTCCCAAAGGGAGAGCCTGAAGCCTGACCGTCAGGCCCTGCCTCTCCCTTTGGGAGAGGTGGATTTGCGAAGCAAAGACGGAGAGGGCAAGCCCGTGAATGTTGAAAGTAGAACCTAAAGGAGAAACAATATGCAAGACCAGTATTCCCGCACCCAGATGCTGCTGGGCGCGGAGGCAATGACCAAGCTGCACAACTCCCGCGTGGCCGTGTTCGGCGTGGGCGGCGTGGGCGGCTATACCGTGGAGGCGCTGGCCCGCAGCGGCGTGGGTGCCCTCGACCTCATCGACGATGACAAGGTCTGTCTGACCAACCTGAACCGCCAGATCATCGCCACCCGCAAGACCGTGGGCAAATATAAGGTGGATGTGGCGGAAGAGCGAGTCCACGACATCGACCCCGACATCAAGGTCACGACCTACAAGACCTTCTTCGGCCCCGAGACGCAGGACAGCTTCGACTTTACCCAGTTCGACTACGTTGTGGACGCCATCGACACTGTCACCGGCAAGCTCGCTCTGGTCATGAAGTGCAAGGAGGCCGGTGTGCCCATCATCTGCTCCATGGGTGCAGGCAACAAGATGGATCCCACCCGCTTCGAGGTCACGGACATCTACAAGACCTCCGTCTGTCCGCTGGCCAAGGTCATGCGCACCGAGTGCCGCAAGCGGCGCATCAAGCACCTGAAGGTCGTCTACTCCAAAGAGCCTGCCATGACCCCCATCGAGGACGATTCCATCAGCTGCAAGCAACACTGCATCTGCCCTCCGGGCACCCAGCGCAAGTGTACCATCCGCCGCTCCGTCCCCGGCTCCAACGCCTTTGTGCCGTCGGTCGCGGGCCTCATCATCGGCGGCGAGGTCGTGAAGGACCTCGTGGGCTTCGTCCCCCTGAAGGGCTGATATTTGATAAAATAACAAAACGGCAGGTGCGTCGCACCTGCCGTTTTCTTTGTTATGGGATGATCTTTACTGCTCAGGAGCAGCGAATGCGATGGGGGTAGCGCCTGCGGCTGCGTCCACGCTCTTCAGGGAGATGGGCGTGGTCTCGTAGTGCAGGGTCTCGAAGCTCTGGGTGCTGCCGTCCTCATTTCACTGAAAAAAACCAAGAGATTTATGCGCGGAATGCACAACAAAGTGATAACTGTTACCAAAATGAAATAAAACCTTTACACCGTCAGCTTCGGTTCAACCTCCGCTGCGCCAGTCCGAAGCCGACGGCGCTGGCGGCGAAGGTGGCGTAATAGCTGGCCAGCCGGTAGAACATCAGCAGGCTCATGGAGGCAGCATCGGGGAGGAAGCTGCCGTACACCAGCAGAAAGGCCGTCTCCACCGACCCCATGCCCGCCACGTTGGGCAGAGCGTTGGAGACGAAGAGGGTCAGCGCGGCGAGGAGCTGCACCTGCCAGAAGCGCAGCCCGGCGTCCAGCCCCATGAAGCGCAGCCCCATCCACGGCAGGCAGAAGAGCAGAAAGAGTTTGAGCAGATGGACGCCCAGAATGGCGGCGCAGCGGGCTTTGTCCGCCAGCAGATGGCGGCTCTCGGTGCTCAGGGTGTCCAGCTGCCGGAGCCAGTCGGCCCGGCGCTCGGCCCAGCGGCCTGTGTCGGGAAGGAAATGCAGCAGCCACCGGGCCAGACGCTGCACCACCGGCAGGGCGCAGAGGGCGATCAGCCCCACGATGACCCCTGCCACCACGGCGTAGGCTGCGGGCAGATACCGCAGCACGCCGTCCGAGTGGGCCGCCAGCCAAGGGCGGCCTGCCAGAAGCAGCAGGGTGGTGTAAAGCAGAACGGCCGTTTTGTGAAAGACATATTGCAGGGTCATGAGGCCTACGCCCGGGCCGACGTCCAGACCCCGGCGGTGGAGATACCACGTCTGGAAGGGGACAGACCCCGCGCCGAGGCCCACCACATTGCCGAAGGTGCCCATCCATGCGTTGTCGATGCCGTGGCACAGAGAGAACCGGGGCAGGCGGCTGCGGACGATGAGCCAGCTGACGACGCCCTCCAGCAGCGGATAGCTCAGGCCCACGGCCAGCGCCAGAAACCCCTGCCAGAAGGTGAGCTGGCCCAGTGCAGCGGAGATCTCGGCCCAGTGCTCCCGGAAAATGAACACCACGATGCCGGTCAGCAGGGCCAGAACGCCCAGCGAGAGCAGGGTCTTCCGGCGGGAAGGGGCGGGGGAGGCGGACGAACTCATGGGGGAAACTCCTTTCAACAAAAACGGACTGGGATAAACTCTGGGAAGAGTATACCACAGTCCGGAGGTGCATTTGTGAAAAGATGCCAAATTTTTTGCCTCAATTTTGGCAGAATGATAAAGTGGATTCGCCGGTAAGCTCCCGGACCGCCTGCTTCAGGCCATCGGCAAAGGCCTGCTTCGAGTAGTGGCGTTCATACAGGTCGCGGCAGGCCTGCCGCATGGCGGCCAGTTTTTCCGGGTGGTCGATGGCCCATGCCAAACGCTCCGCCAGCTTTTCGGGGTCGTCGTCCTCGTAGACGAAGCCGTCCACCCCCTCGGTGATGAGTCCGGCGGTGCCGGTGTGCTCCGACACGATGGCGGGCTTGCCGAAGATGAGGCCCTCGGTGACGAAGGTGGGCATGGGGTCGTCGCGGGAGGCGCAGACGAGGCAGGTGCACTGGGCCATCAGGCTCTTGATCTCGTCCCGGGTCAACCGCTTGACGTAGAAGACGTTGTCGGGGCAGTCCGCCGTCAGGCTGCGCACGGCGTCCATCATCTCCGGCTCGGCGGCCTTGCCCACAAAGAGGAAGGAGGCTTTTTTCATCGTCTCCGGCGGCAGCAGCCGGATGGCCTTGCAGAAGATGTCCTGCCCCTTCCGGTTCTCGAAGGAGCCGACGGTGGCGAAAAGGGGACGCCCGCCCGCATAGCTCAGGTCATAGTGGGCGAATTTCTCGGAGGCATAGTCCGGCAGGCCGTAGATGAGAGGCCGGATGTTGAACTCCGGCCGCACCGAGTGCATGGCGTTGGCGGCGTGGCTGCCGACGGAATAGACCCGGATGTTCTCTCCCAGCTCTTTGGGGATCTGGTGGGCAATATGGGGGTAGCCCGCGAAGGCGTCGTGGAGCCACCAGAGCACCGGCACCCGTGCCCCGCTCAAGGCACGGACAGCCCGGGCCTCGACGACAGTGTTGGCGAGGACGAAGTCGGCGCAGAGGGCCAGCCCCCACAGCAGGGGAGACTGGACGCAGCCGCGCCGGGTGATGACGACAGCCCCGGCTTCGAGGAAGAGCGGCATCGAGCCGCTGTCCTCCGGGCCGAGGACGACCACCTCGTAGCCCATGCTGCGCAGCACCGGTACGGCGCTGACCAGCACGATGGGGGCACCGGTCATGTCCAGCAGGTGGCTCATGATGAACACCCGCTTCCCCTTCATCGACCAGACATCCTCGGCACAGATGTCCCGCTCGTAGTGGGCCAGCGCCAGCGGGAGACAGACGTGGTTCCGGCTGAGCTTTGCCGCCAGCGTCAGCAGCTCGGCGGGGTTCCCGGGGTCATGGGCCTCGGCCAGACAGCGCAGCAGCAGCTCCCGGGAGACGAGGGCGCAGCCCGGGCAGGCCGCAAAGCTGGGGCTGTGGTAGAGGGCGGTGGCGCCTGCATAGCCGAAGACGGCGTCACTGGTGACGTAGTCTGCGCCGCTGCGCAGCGCATCCGCAAAGAAGGACAGGGCCGTGGGCATCAGGCTCAGGTCTTCTTTCGCCAGCAGCACGCCGCGGGCGCTGCCCAGACTCCCGCTGGAAAGGTCCTCCGCCAGCAGGAACTTGCGGTGGAGCTGGTCGCGCAGGGAGGCTTCCAGCGAGGCCCTCCGCCCCGGTGCGTAGACGGCGAGAAAGACGTCCTGTGTATCAAGATATTCCTGCTTGGCGAGCTGTGCCCGCTGCAGGGTGGTATAACGGCTGTACATCCCGGTCCTCCTCTCAGCTGCCACGATGGAACAGGCTCACCAGACGGCGGAGGGGCAGTGTGAGCTTCCAGCTGCTGGACGAAAGGACATTCTCCAGCGAGTTTTCGTAGGCCCGGCTCCGGGCGGTCAGCTCGGCGTTGGCCTGATGCAGCTCGGAGATATTCTTCTGCAAGGCGTCGATGGTCTGCTTCTGGTCGGAAGAGGTCTTTTCCAGCTGGTCCAGATGTTTCTGCTCACAGACGCGGGTCTTCTGGAAATACTGCACGCCCTCCAGCACTGCGGCGAAGAGCGGGTCGCCTGCCAGCGCCTCCAGCGGGAAATAGCCGTAGCTCACGCCCAGCTTCATCCCGGCGGGGAAGCGGTTCATCCCTTCCAGCATGAGGTTGGGGTCGTCGTTCAGGAAAAGGATGCCGTCGCCGTGGAGCGGTACGCCGTTCACCGGGCGGCAGAGGATGCGGTCATCCGAAAAGACGAAATTGGTGATGCAGCAGGGCAGCTCGCCCGGGTCGAAGCGGAGATTGACGGCGGCCTCGGGCAGCTCGAAGGTGGCCGTCACCATCCCGTTCATCTCGTCGTATTCGTAGTCCGGGGCTTTGACGGTGTCCCTCTGGGAAAAGCCGAAGCCGGCATCGAAGTAGAGCAGCGGCTGCACCAGCGCAGGTGAGTCGGCCTGCATCTCTTTCTGGGGGTGGGTGGCGTAGAAGGTCTGCAGCTGCTTTTCCAGCTCAAGGCAGCGCTGGGCCAGCCGCGAGGTACCCTCATCCGCAAGCCTGAGCTGCTGTTCCAGATCCGCAATGCGGCTGCGCAGAGCCGCTTCAGGAGTATCGTTCATCATTACCGGGGCCTCCTCAAATTTATCGCAAGGCGTACAACCCTCGCTGCAAGCCCATGCATCGAACTAATATAGTCTGCCCTGAAAAAGGGCCGGATACCAAAGCGCTGTATCGTTAGTGCTTTGCCGCATAATGGCGGCTCTTGTCCCGCCGCCGGGGCTTGTCCGCAGTCTTGCCGCCCCGGAGCTTCCGGCCCAGCTCTTTCCGCCGCATCAGAAGCTCAGTGATGGCGAAGATGGACGCCAGCGAGAACACGAACTGCAAAAGCATCCCCTGCACCGGACGGTCGGCGTATTTCGCCGCCATCAGATACCATGGGATGGCCGTCAGCTCTACAGTGTGGATGCAGAAGATGAAGAGCGAGCGCCGCCCCACCCACTCGATGGCGTGGGAGATGGGGCCGTCCACCCGGCGCTGCAATTTCAGGAAGAGCCGGATGATGCCGTAGCCCACTGCGCCGTCCAGAAAGATGCTCACAGGCCCCATCGTCCACTCGCCCAGCGAGACGCAGTCGGTGCTCTGGGTCAGCAGGACGCCCGCCACGACGCCCAGCGCCGCCGCGATCAGCCCGGCTCTGGCCCGGCCGGAAAGGGGCGTCTCAAACAGGCGGCGCTTCTTGGCCAGATAGCCGATGTAGAGGTAGGGCAGCGATACCATGCCCTGCGCGATGCAGAAGGGGGCCTCCCACACCAGCGTGATGCCCCAGCCCAGCAGGGTGACGCCGATGACGGCCGGGGTTATGTACCGCTCGGGGAAGATGTCGAGAAGGACATCGAGAAGGATCCACGCCAGCATCAGGGCCACCAGATACCACATCGGCCCGCAGGAGAAGAACTCCTGCCCGAAGTAAGAGGCCGTGTGGGGCAGCCCCAGCAGAAAGCCGCCCAGCACCTTGCCCGACTGGGTGATGGCGTTGGGCCAAGAGCCGAAGGCTGCGTGGTGGATGAGGCAGTGGAGCACGGTGGTGGTCGCTGCCGTATAAAGGTAAGGCTTGAGCAGGGTCTTGACCTGCTGCTCGATGCATTTGTGGATGGAGCGCTTGCGGAAGCCGTAGCCGCTGGCGATGAAAAAGGCGGCCATCAGCGCTTCGCGGTAGGCAAAGAGTGCAAAGGCGAAGGGGGTGACGTCGTCGGTGCCGAGGGGGTAAAGCTCTGCCGTGTGGGCAAAGACGATGGCCAGCATTCCGATGCCTTTCAGCAGGTCGAACATGCCAAGGCTGCTTACGGTGCGGGGCTTGGTGCCTTCCATATAAGGGGTCCTCCTTGTTGTGCGCCATCTGTCCCGGAGGCCCTGAAAGGCCGTGTTTTGGGCGCGATAGATAAAAATATGAAGCTCGACGGGGAGCTTTTTTGCCAAATGATATAAACAGTATAATGCTTTTTGGGTCTTCTGTCAATTTGCAGGGGACGAAGCTTCCGGGCAAAGTTTCGTCCTGACGAAAAAAGTGTATCACAGCTTTTGTCCCGTCGCAACAAAAGGAAGGATTTACATCCGGTTGCACAAGTTGAGCGCAAGTTTAAGTTGCATATTTGTGCAATGAAATCTTGCGTTTGCGGCGCATATGCGGTATACTGTTGCCAAGAGGAATCGAACCAGAACTTTCCTCTGTCTGCCAGAAATGCGGAGATTCTGGAACGAAACGGTGCTGTTTATTTTTCTTGCGAATAAAAAAGGAGTAAGACCAATGGCTGAAGAGATCAAAGTCCCCGCAGGCGTATATGATATGGTGACCCGCTGCATGGAGCAGGAATTCCCCGACAATGTGGCTATCCGCTATGTGGCCGCCGACGGCAAGACCGTCGTGGAAAAGAAGTACCGCGAGTACGCGCAGGACATCCGCCGGATGACTGCCTACCTCAAGGCAGAAGTGCCCGGCATCAAGGGTCAGTGTGTTGTGCTGCTGAGCCGGAACAGCTACGAGTACTGTGTGGCATCCTTCGGCATCATCCTTGCAGGGGGCGTCCTCGTGACCCTCAACCAGAAAAAGATGTGGGAGGAGCTGGAATATGAGCTGGGTCTTGTGGAACCGGCCCTCATCCTGAACGACGGCATCGACTACGGCTGCCGTGCCGAGCTGGAAGCCGCCTATGGTCCGAAGCTCCGCCCGATGGACTGCTATCGGGACACCGCCCCCGGTGAGCTGACCAACTGCATCGGCCACGATGACCTGATGATGCTGATGTTCACCTCCGGCACCACCGGCCGCAGCAAGGGCGTCATGCTCTCGGAGCGGAATATGTGCACCAGCCTCTGCACCTACGGTGCCCGGGCCGAGAACTGGATCACGTCCCGCCTGCCGGAGGGTCAGAAGCTGCCGCTGAGCCACATGACGTTGCTGCCCCTCTTCCACATGGCCTGCTTCGTCTGCGTCATGTCCTACCCGCCCGCCGGCTGGGCACTGAACCTCTGCAGCGACATCCGCGACTTCTACCGCGACCTCGGCCTGATGCACAGCGACATCATGGCCTCGGCCCCCATGCTGGTGGAGACGGTTTACAACGACTTCAAGCGGGGCCGCGTCAGCCGCCTCAACGGCCTGTGGGATTTGTGCTGCTCCTCTGCGGCCCTCGACCCCAAGATGCTGCTGGAGCTGGCCCAGAACGGCTTCGTCATCAACCAGTGCTACGGCATGACCGAGACCTTCGGCGACGGCATCCTGAACTTCACCCAGACGGCCGACCACATGAGCGCCGTGGGCAAGCCCGACGACCACGTTCAGTATAAGCTGGACGAGACCGGCGAGATCTGCATCAAGGGCGACTGCGTGATGCTGGGCTACTACAAGGACCCTGAGGCCACGGCAGAGGTCATCGACGCCGACGGCTGGTTCCACACCGGCGACCTCGCCCGGGTGGACGAGGAGGGCTACTACTACATCACCGGCCGTAAGAAGAACCTCATCATCCTCGCCAGCGGCGAGAACGTCAGCCCCGAAGAACTGGAAAAGAAGCTGGCCCTCTGCCCGGCCATCACCGAGTGCATCGTGAAGGAGAAGGGCCAGAAGATCTGTGCCATCGTCTACTGCCCTGAGGATAAGCAGGAAGAGGTCCGGGCCTTCGTCACCGAGGTGAACCGCACCTTGCCGCTGTATAAGCGCATCAGTGCTGTGGAATTCACCGCCGAACCGCTGCCCCGCAACGCTCTGGGCAAGCTGCTGCGCAAGTAAACAATAAAACAGCGAAAAAGGACACGCCGCGTAGTTGCATTTCTCTGTCGAAACAGGTATTATTACTCTGAGGCAGAAAATGTCAGCTGCCGGCGTTTCGCTGCAATAAAGAAAAACAGCAAGGAGCGACAAAAATGATAAATACTGTATATGAGCTCATCACGGACGTCATGGCGAAGCAGTACCCCGACCGGGTGGCTTTCCGCTATGTGGCCGCCGATGGCAAGACTGTGGTGGAAAAGACCTACGCCCAGTATGTGCAGGACATCCGCAGGGCCGTTACTTATTTTAAGGAGAATATCCCCGACATCAAGGGCAAGCGTGTCGGCATCATGAGCCGCAACTGCTATGAGTACGGAGTCAACAGCTTCGGCGCGATCCTCGCCGGGGCCGTCGTCGTGACCATCAACCAGAAAAAGACCTGGCCCGAGCTGGAATATGAGCTGGGCCTTGTCGAGCCTTCCCTCATCGTCAACGACGGCATCGACTATGGCTGCCGCCCCGACATCGAGGCCGCCTACGGCGATAAACTCCGCCCGATGGACGCCTTCAAGGACAGCGCACCTGCAGAGCTTGTTGACTGCGTGGGCCATGATGATTTGATGGTGCTGATGTTCACTTCCGGCACCACCGGCCGCAGCAAGGCCGTCATGCTCTCGGAGCGCAACTTTTTTACCACTGTGGAGTGCCAGGTCAAATTCGGCGACGCCATGCTGGACTATAAGCACGAGCATATGCCCGAGGACAAAAACGACGTCCTGAGCAACTTCGCCATCCTGCCCCTGTTCCATCTGGGTACGTTCATCTGCCTCTTCGTTTGGGCCTGCAAGGGCTGGGCGCTGAACCTCTCCGCCGACATCCGCGACTTCTATCGCGACCTCGGCCTGATGCACAGCGATGCCATCGCTGTGGCTCCCATGCTGATGGAGGCCATCTACAAAGACGTCAAGCGGGGCCGCCGCGCCCGCCTGAACGGCATCTGGAACCCCTGCGGCTCCTCTGCCATGTTTGACGGCGCCATGCTGGCCGAGCTGGCACAGCAGGGCATGATGATCACTCAGGTGTACGGCATGACCGAGACCTGCGGCGACGGCATCATCAACTACGAGCAGGACGAAAAGCACATCCGCGCCGTGGGCAAGCCCGACGACCACGCCGAGTACAAGCTGGACGAGACGGGCGAAATTTGCATCCGCGGCGGCTGCGTCATGCTGGGTTATTACAAGGACCCCGAGGCCACCGCAGAAGTCCTCGACGCCGACGGCTGGTTCCACACCGGAGACTTGGCCCGTGTGGACGAGGACGGCTTCTATTACATCACCGGACGCAAGAAGAATATCATCATCCTCGACAACGGTGAGAACGTCAGCCCCGAAGAACTGGAAAATCTGCTGTCCAAGTGCGAGGCCGTCAAGGAATGCATCGTCAGGGAGAAGGGCAAGAAGATCTGTGCCGTCATCTACTGCGGCGAGGCCGACCAGCAGACCGTCCGCGACTTCATCACCGAGACCAACCGCACCCTGCCGCTCTACAAGCGGATGAGCGCCGTGGAGTTCAGCACTGAGCCTCTGCCCCGCACCGGCACCGGCAAGCTGCTGCGCAAGTAAGAATAAACCGGGCAGGCTGCGGAATACTGGAAAAGAGCCGCAGCCGCCTTTAATGGAACTACGAAAGGAAGATTCAAACTATGGAAAGAACCGAGATCGTGTCCCAGATCCTTGCAATTCTGGAAGATGTTGCAGAAATTTCCCCCGAGGATGTCAACGAGAACAGCGTCCTCATGGATGACCTGGACCTGTCTTCGATGGAGATCCTGACCGTCGTGGCTGACCTTGAGGAGACCTTTGGCCTGCGTATCCCCGAAAAGGAGCTGCGCAACTTCGTCACCGTCAGCGATCTGGCCGACTATCTGGCTGCGCACGCGGGGGAATAAGGGATGGATGCCGAACAGCGCTCCGTTTTTCAGGGCATCGTCTACTATTACCGCGAAAACATGGTCAACTGCCGCTATCAGGTCACGCTGAAAGACGCCGTGGACGGTGCGCTTTTGCAGCAGGCTCTGGATGCGGCCCGGGCAAAGGCACCCTACTATTTCCAGAAGCCGGTGTGGGAGAAAAAGCTGCTCCACCTCGAACCGTCGGACGCCCCCTGCCCGGTGCGGCAGGGCAGTGCAAAGCCCGAATTTCCGGACGAGAACGGCTTTACTGTTGCCCTGAGCTATGAGGGGAAAGTCGTCTGCTTTGACTGGTTCCACTTCATGGCCGATGGCCGGGGCATAGCGCCCTTTATGACGATGGTGCTGCAGTTTTACTGCAACCTGCGGTACGGCACGGCCTTTGAGGGCCGTGCCCTCGTGACCGACCCTCCCTACGACATCGAGGACATCTTGGCCAAGTACCCCGAGAGTCAGGTGGCCAACGATATGCAGCGCCCCGTGGTGCAGACCTTTGAAGAGACGCCCACCCGCTGCCGGGTCCGGCTGGAAAAGGCCGGGCTGGTGGACGCGGCCCTCCGCTGCGGCGCAAAGCCCTTCAGCACCCTTACGGCTCTGCTCTGTAAGGCGGTGCGGGCGTATCTGGACAAGGACGAGGTGCTCTACAGCTACTCGACAGACGCCCGGGACGCGCTGGGTGCGCCGAACGCCCTCTATAACTGTGTGGCCTCCTTCCAGCGCAGGCTCCCGCTGACAGCAGATGCCCCGCTGGCCGAAGTGGCCGTGGGCGTAGATGCTGACCTGAAGGCGAACCTCGCCCCGGAGAAGAAGATCTTCCGCATCGCCGAGCAGATGGGCTGGGTCTACCGGGTCTACCAGCAGAAGGCCAGCCTCAGCATCAAGAAGCGCATCTTCCAGATGGGCGAATACATCAGCGGCTTTCCGGCCGACTTCTGGGTGAGCTATCTGGGCGACCCCTTCAGGCCGTCCAGCCCGGAGCTGACCCGGTACATCGAGGATTTCCAGACGTGGGTGCCCGCGGACGGCGCATCCATCGGTCTGGAAGCCACCAGCCTGCACGGGGTCATCACCCTCTGCATCAAGAACAAGGTGCCCCGCCCCGGCTTTGCCGAGGCCCTGCGCGCCGCTTTCGAGGCCGAAGGCATCCGGGTGCTGGAAGCCGTGGAGCTGGGGGAAGACCTTACATAAGAAACAACCTCTCCGTCACGCCGTAGGCGTGACGGAGAGGTTTTCTTTATCCTGAACGTAATTTTTACACCGATTTTTCATACGTCATACTTTTCCGAAAAAATCGCCTGAAAAGACGATTTTTCCCTTGCATCCAACAGTGTATCGTGGTAAGATAAGCCGAATGCGACCGAAACACACTGGGAAACGGAAAAAAGTGAGGAAAATCGTATGAAAAAAAATAAAAACAGCGGCTCGCTCCTGGCGAAAAGGATGGCAGTATCTCTGGTCTGCGGCCTTGCGGCAGGCTTTGCCTTTATGATGCTGCGTGAGAAGCTCGTTGCTTCCGGCAACAGCGGCATCTGGCAGACCATCAACGACCTGCTCTTTCAGGACATCACCACCGAGGGCGCAGAACGTGCACTGGGCCTGTTCTATATCATTGGCCAGCTCTTCATCAAGGCACTGCAGCTGGTCATCATCCCGATGGTGTTCACCTCCATCGCGCTGGCCATCGGCAGCATCGCCGACACCCGCACCATGGGCCGCATTTCGGCCAAGACCCTCTTCTGGTTCCTGCTGTGCTCCTTTATGGCGCTGGCACTGGCCGGCTGCGTGGGCTATGCCACCTATTCCATGGGCCTGTTCAACACCCACATCGAGGGCCTGACCGAGGCCGCCGGCTCCACCGGCTCTAACCCCCTGAACGTGGTGCTGAACGTCATCCCCTCCAACATCGTCACGGCGTTCGGCAGCAACAACGCGGTGCTCTCCTCCGTCTTCCTCGCCGTGGCCGTGGGTCTGAGCATGAATGTGCTGGGTGAGAGCCGCACGGCCACCCTCCGCCGCCTGCTGGGCGAGGTGAACGATGTGGTGGTGGTCTTCCTCAACTTCGTGGTCACGACCTTCGCCCCCTTCGCTGTCTTCGTGCTGCTGACCCGCACCTTCGCTATCTACGGCATCGACTACCTCAAGCCTGCGCTGGTGTACGTGGTAGTCACGGTGGCTCTGCTCTTGGTCTTCCTGCTGGTGGCCTACCCTTTGGTGGTGGCGCTGGGCGCGAAGCAGAACCCCATCACCTTCATCAAAAAGATCGCCAATGTGGCCGTTTTTGGCTTCTCCACCTCCTCCAGCGCGGCGACCCTTCCCCTGAACATCAAGGTCTGCACCGAGGACTTCGGCGTCGATGAGTCCATCGCCTCCTTCGTCCTGCCGCTGGGCATGACCATCAACATGGACGGCACGGCCATCATGCAGGTGGTCGCCACCGTCTTTATCGCGGGCTGCGCCGGATACACCGTCACGCCCGCCCAGCTGGTCGTGGTGGCCCTGCTGGCTCTGCTGGCATCGGTGGGCACCCCTGCCGCTCCCGGCGCAGGTGCCGTTATCCTCTTTACCATCCTGTCCGGCGCGGGCTTCGTCAACGACAGCGCCCTGCTGGCCTACTCCCTCATCCTTGCCATCAACCGCCCCATCGAGATGCTCGTCACCTCCCTGAACGTGGTGGGCGACGCAGTCGCCAGCATCTGTGTGGCCAAGAGCGAGGGCCTGCTGAACGAGGAAAAGTTCAACGCATAATTGACCTGTGATATACAAAAGCGCCTCTCCGGTAAAGCGGAGGGGCGCTTTTTGCTCCGGACAGTCCTCTTTTTTACACAAAGTCCTCAGCCGACGCCGGGGTTTTACACCGATTTTGCGCCGGCATGGTTTCGGGCCGGGGGCGTGGGCGGTAAAATAAGGCCGTTCCCGAGGATCAAAAAAGAGAGAGCGAGCCTGTGAGGCTCATGGAAAGAGAGGACTTTCAGGTATGAAAGAGAATAAAATGTCCCGCCGCAGCTTTTTGAAGGCTGGTGCTTTTGCGTCTGCCGCCGGTATGCTGGCTGCTGCGCCCGCAGCCGCCCATGCCGCTGCACCCAACGTGGACAAGGCAGCAGAGGAGGAGAACGGCCTGCTGGGCATCTTCGGCGGCAAGCCCAAATATGTCTTCCTCTTCATCGGCGACGGCATGGGCACAGCCCAGATCCAGTCTGCCCGCTTCTACAAGGGCACGGTGGAGAACAACGGCGCCGTCACTGAGGGCGAGCTGAGCTTCACCCAGTTCCCCGAGGTGGGCAGCGTGACCACCTATGACAGCACCTCCTTCTGCCCCGACTCCGCTTCCACTGCTACCTCCATCGCCACCGGCCACAAGACCGAGAGCGGCGTCATCAATATGTGTCCCTGGACCCGCGATGTGCCCTATGAGACCATCGCCGAGAAGCTCCATGCCCAGAAGAACTACAAGGTGGGCGTCGTCTCCTCCGTCAACATCGACCACGCCACCCCTGCTGCCTTCTACGCACACCAGAAGACCCGCAAGAACTACTACGCCATCGGCAAAGAGCTGGCCGCCTCCGGCTTCGAATACTTCGCAGGCGGTGAGTTCCAGAAGGTGAACGGCGACGGCACCGGCCCCAACAACCACGAGATCGCTGCCCAGAACGGCTACAACGTCGTCACCCGTCAGGCAGACGCCGCCGCCCTCAAGGCCGGTGCAGGCAAGACCCTTATCATCGCGGAGGCACTGGCCGACGGCAAGGCCATGAACTACTCCATGGATGCCGCCGCAGGCGAGTGGCAGCTGACCGACTACGTCAAAAAGGGCATCGAGCTGCTGGACAACAAGAAGGGCTTCTTCCTGATGACCGAGTCCGGCAAGATCGACTGGGCCTGCCATGCCAACGATGCTGCCGCCTCCATCCATGACGTTCTCGAGATGAGCAACGCCGTACAGACTGCGGTGGACTTCTACAACGCCCACCCCAACGACACCCTTATCCTCGTCACCGCCGACCACGAGACCGGCGGCATGGCCATCGGCTACAAGACCACCAACTACGACACCTTCCTGACCAACCTCACCCACCAGAAGATGTCCTACGCCAAGTTCGACTCCACCTATGTCGAGGGCTACATCGCCAACAAGACCCCCTTTGAGGCTGCGATGGCGGACGTGAAGGCCAACTTCGGCCTGACCCTGCCCACCGACCCCGATGCCGCCAAGGCAGGCAAGCTGCTGCTGACCGACTACGAGGTGGAGAACCTGCGCAAGGCCTACGAGCGGACGCTGGCCGTCGGTTCTTCCTCTCAGCAGGAGATGAGCCAGCAGGATTATGAGCTGTACGGCACCTACATCCCCTTCAGCATGGCCGTCTGCCACACCATCAACCACAAGTCCGGCATGGACCACACCACCTATGCCCACACCGGCGCTTCCGTCAACATCTATGCGCTGGGCGTCGGCGCGGAGAAGTTCCGCGGCGTCTTTGACAACACCGAGATCTACCACAAGCTGGCTGAGCTGACCGGCGTGCAGTAAGCCCCTCTCTTCAAACGAAAAAAGCCTGTGCAGACCCTCCCGGGGCGGGAGAGCTGCACAGGCTTTCTTGTATTCACAGGTGGATCGTGTAGCCGCGGCCCAGCATCTGGGCCAGCAGCATGAGGGTCGAGATGCCGAAGCACCCGCCCATCAGCAGCAGGCAGAGCACCACTGAGCCGAAGTCGCACCGGCACACGCCGGGCCGGGCCGAGTAGTAGAGCACCTCACACCCCAGCAGGATGAGTCCCGCCGCCGGCAGCACCTGCCAGATGACCAGCCACGGCAGGCCGGGCAGGAAGCGGGCCAGCAGGAAGAGCACGCCCGCCGCGATGAGGCAAACGCCCAGCGTCAGGGTGCCCACCCGGCGCAGGGGCTTATTCGTCGTGTTCTGTTCCATCATCCGTCACCTCGTTTTCGTTCACCACAGGAGAGGAGCGCAGCGGGGCCTTTTCCGGCTCATCGGCGTGGTATTCGCAGAAATCGGCATCCTCGGGGACATCCTTGGAAGCATCCGGCTTTTTGGCCGGATGGGGGCCTTTCACCAGCCAGACGCCGCAGACGATGAGGGCCACACAGACCACCACATCCGGCAGGCTGGCCATGACGAGATAGAGGGCGCGGAAAACGGGGGAGGAGTGGCCCCAGCGGTAGACGAGGTCGCCGAGAATGTTCATGATGAGGCTCTGGTAGGCGATGAGGGCACCGAAGGCGATGAGCGCCCAGCCCACCAGTTTGTGGCTGTCCAGCAGAGCCCGGGCCAGCCGTCTGTCGCGGGGGTCGAAGTGGATGAGGTAGTCGTCCTCCGGCGCGGTGTCCGCGAGGATCTGCGCCCGGAGGTTGAAGGTGTCAAAGAAGCTGTACATCCACACCACCACAAGCAGGAGCAGTACCGGGTTGAGCAGTGAGCTCACCATCCCGATGCAGCAGGCTGTAAGGATGAGGGAGAGGCCCCGCTTCATATAGCCCTGATACATCTGGCCTGCGCCGGGGATAAACGCGCAGCAGAAGGTCAAAAATCCATTTTTCAGCATAACGATCTCCTTACTTGATGTTTTCAGCCGCGTTCAGCAGGCTTTCCAGCGCAGAGGAAACGCGGGTGTAGAAGTTCTCTCCGGGGCGGGAGTCCACCGGCTTGCCCAGCTTCTCCGGCAGGAGCTTCGGGGGCTGCTTTTCCGGCAGAGTGACCTGAACGGCGGGCAGGAGGGCCTGCAGGTCGCGGCTGTGGTCGGTGACGAAGGTCAGCGCACCGGTGCGCCAGATGGTCAGCGCCAGCACAGCGGCGACGCCCGCCACCGCAGCCCGGCCGCAGGTGCTCTGCATCAGCCGCACCCAGATGGTGCCCATCACCGTCCGGCGGACGCCGCGGGGCGGGTCGGAGAGAGCGTCCGCAGTCAGCAGTGCAGTGTAGCGGTCGGTGCATTTGTCGCAGTAGGCGAGATGTTCGGCGGCTTCCAGCCGCCCCAGCTCATCCAGCTGTCCGGCGATGAGGGCGTGCAGCCCTTCGTCGCTCAGACAGCCGTCTTTCCGGAACGATTCCATTTAAATGCCCTCCTTTCCGGCTGCGCTCAGCTGCGCGGCCAGCATCTTTTTGGCCCGGTAGACCTGCGCCTCCACGGTTTTCTGGGGCCTGCCGCAGAGCCGGGCGGCTTCGGCGGCGGTGTGCTGCTCCAGCAGCACGAGACGGCAGGGCGTCTTATAGGGTTCCCGCAGGTCGAGGATGCGCTGGGTCAGCTCTTCCTCGCCCAGCGCCTCCAGCAGCTGCGTTTCCGGCTCGCTGCCGGGCGGTGCGCCCTCCAGCGCAAGGACAGCGTCGCCGGGGATGTTCATCCGGCGCGCCCATGCGCTGCGCAGGTAGTCCTTCGCTTTGTTGGAGGCGATGCGGGCCAGCCACTGCTTCTCGTACCCGACAGGACAGCGGTTCATGTTCCGCCACGCGGCGAGGAAGGTCTCCTGCGTCAGGTCCTGCGCATCGCCCTCGTCCGGCACCAGCTGGTGGCAGATGGTGTAGACGAGGGACTGGTACTTCTGCACCAGCCGGTCAAATTCCAGTGTGTTCAAGGGCTGCGCTCCGCCTCCTTTCTGCCCCGCGTTTCAAGCGCTCTGTCTATCCATACGAGACAGCGGGGCAAAAACCTGCAAAATCGTGGGAAAATTTTTGAAAATGTGGTAGAATGCTCTTATTACACACCAAAAAGGAGGAGATCCGATGGCCTCTGCCACAAAACAGGCCCTCTTGGCGGCCCTTTCCGCCGCGCAGGGCGAGTGCATCTCGGGCCAGCAGCTGGCCCGGCAGCTGGGCGTGAGCCGCGCCGCCGTCCACAAGGCCGCCGCCGCGCTGGCGGCGCAGGGCTATGCGCTGGAAGCTGCCCCCCGGCGGGGCTATCGGCTGGCGGGGGGCGACCCCTTCTGTGCGGAGGCGGTGGGAGAGTATGACGCGCCCATCTTCCTCTACGACACGCTGGAAAGCTCCAACCGCACCGCCAAGACGCTGGCCCTTGAGGGTGCGCCTCATGGCACGATGGTGCTTGCCGGCCAGCAGACGGCGGGCCGGGGACGGCTGGGGCGGCGGTTTGAAAGCCCGGTGGGAAAGGGCGTCTATCTCTCGCTGGTGCTGCGGCCCAGCCTGCCCATGACCGAAGCACAGGCCGTCACCGTCAGCGCGGCGGTGGCCGTCTGCCGGGCCGTGAAGAAGCTCTGCGGGCTGGAGCTGGGCATCAAGTGGGTCAACGACCTTTACTACAACGGCAAAAAGGTCTGCGGCATCCTGACCGAGGCCGGGGCCGACCTTGAGAGCGGCCAGCTGGAATGGCTGGTGGCGGGTATTGGTCTCAACCTCACCTCCCGCCCGGAGGACTGGCCCGAGGAGCTGCGGCCCATCGCGGGCAGCCTCTACCCCGGCGGGCCTGCGCCGGTGAGCCGGGCTGCGCTGGCGGGAGAGATCGCCCGCCAGCTGCTGGCCCGCTGCCCGGACTTCGACTGTCTGGACGAGTACCGCGCCCGGTGCTTTGTGCCCGGCCACTGGGTGACGGTCTGCGCCGGCGGCGAGAGCTACGCCGCAAGGGCGGTGGCCATCGACGACGCCGGGCGGCTCATCGTGGAGCGGGAGGCAGGCCGCACCGAGGTCCTCTGCCACGGCGAGGTGAGCATAAGACCGTCGCCGCTGGCGATAAAAAAATAAACCTCTTCGTCATCGCTGACGCGATGCCACCTCCCCTCGGTAAGGGAACTGTCGAGCGAAGCGAGACTGAGAGGTTGGAGTCAGAACACCCCGAAGCACACCAGCCCCAGCGCAGCCGCGATGCCGATGACCTTCGGCACGCTGAGCTTGAATTTCTGAAGTAGGACGAAGCAAAGGATGCCGATGAAGAGGCCCGACAGGCTGATGCCGCCTGCCTCGGTGAGGTAGGACTGGCGGCACAGTCCCACCAGCACGCCCAGCACCATGCCGATGCAGATGGGCTTGACGATGCGCATGATGTAGCTCATGACCTTGCTGGTGCGAAACTTCTGGAAGAAGACTGCCGCCAGCAGGGTCAGGGTCAGGGTGGGGCTGAGGACGCCCAGCACGGCAAAGATGCCGCCCAGCATCCCGGCTGTCTTTGTGCCTGCAAAGGTGGCGGCGTTGACGCCCAGCGAGCCGGGGGTCATCTCAGCGATGGCGATGAGGTTCGTCAGGTCGGCGTCGGTCATCCAGCCATGGGAGGACATCTCATCCATGATGAGGGGGATCATGGAGGTGCCGCCGAAGCTGGTGAAGCCGATCTTTGCGAAGGCGATAAAGAGCTGGATGAGGGTCTCAGCTGCGGCCATGTTCGCTCACCCCCATCCAGACCAGTGCGATGACCACACCGGCGATCACCAGCGTCAGGTTGCTGATGGACGTAAAATAGCAGAGCACGAAGGCCGCCGCGCAGATCATGATGGCCGCCGCGCTGCGCAGGGCATCTTTGCCGAGGGAGATGGCCGCGCCGCCGATGATGGGGGCCACGGCGCACTGGACGCCCCGGAGGGCCGACCAGACCCAGTAGTTGTCCTTGATGGCGTCGTAGATGGCCGTCACGACGGTGAGGGTGATGACGGCAGGGATGCACAGGCCGACGGCTGCGCAGACACCGCCCAAAGCCCCGGCCATCTGGTAGCCGAAGAGCATGGTGATGTTCACCACCATGATGCCGGGCAGGCTCTTGCCCACGGCGATGAGTTCCAGCAGGTCGCTCTTGGTCATCCAGCCCCGCTTGTCCACAAATTCCTGCTCCATCTGGGCAACGATGCTCCATCCGCTGCCGAAGGTGAAGGCGCCGATCTTGATGAAAGAAAGAAGGATCCGCAGGGCCATCTGTGCACCGGCGGGGCGCTGCTGTGCGGTTTCTGTTTTAACTGCTTGTTTCACTGCTTGCATGAGTCCTCCTGCGATATGAGATCTGTGTTTTTTCTGCCTATAAAGGATACCACAGACGGCCCCAAAAGACGAATGGAAAAATAGAATGGAAGGTGATGCCGGTCAGGAATGGTCGTAGGTCATCCAGCTGCCTTTCCATGCGTAGAGGACCATCAGCACCGCGCCCAGTGCCCACGACACCGGGTAGAGGACGAACACGCCCTCGATGCCCGAAAAGAAGGGAAGGACGAACTGGATCCATACCACCCGGAACAGGCACAGCGAGACCAGCAGCACCACCATCGGGGGGACGCTGCGGCCCGTGCCGCGCACGGCGCCTGCCATGCCGTGGAGGATGGACAGCAGGAAGTAGAAGGGGCAGAAATAGTGCATGGCGATGCACCCGAAGGAGACCACCGTCTCGTCGGAGGTGAACAGGTGCATGATGGGGTTTTGGAACGCCAGCAGCAGGGTACCGGTGCAGAGGGTGTAGAGCACGCCCATGGCCAGCGTGACCCATGTGCCCTTCTTCACCCGCTTGAGGTTGCCGGCACCGTAGTTCTGGCCCACGAAGGTGGTAGCCGCCATGCTGAAGCTGGTGACGGGCAGGATGTTGAAGCCGTCGATCTTCATGTAGGCGGCAAAGCCCGCCATGGCGGCGGCACCGTAGCTGTTGACGCTGGACTGGACCAGCACGTTCGAGAAGGAGATGACCATGTTCTGGATGCCGGTGGGCAGGCCGATGCGGATGATGCGGGAGGTCATCCGCTTGTCGGGACGGACGGAGGAAAGCTCCACTTTATAGTCCGCGTCCACCTTCATCAGGAAGCGGAGGCTCAGCACGCAGGAGACGAGCTGGCTGATGTCGGTGGCGATGGCTGCGCCCGCCACGCCCATCTTCAGCCCGGCGATGAACACGAGGTCGAGGATGATGTTGGTGATGGAGGCGCAGGCAAGGTAGAGGACCGAGCGCCGGGAGTTGCCCGCCGCGTTGAGGATGCCTGCCGCCATATTATAGATGACGCTGAACAGCACGCCGCCGAAGTAGAGCTTCATGTAGGTGACGGCATCGCCCAGCACCTCGTCGGGGGTGTTCATCCAGACCAGCAGGGTTCGGCTGACCGCGATGCCGCCCACCGTGAGGATGAGGCCGAGGATGGCCGCGATGGCCAGCGAGGTGTGGACGGCGATGCGGGTCTCCTTTTTGTCCTTCGCGCCGAGGTACTGGCTCACCACGACGCCTGCACCCACGGCCACGCCCTGACTGAAGCCGATGAGCAGGTAGATGGGCGAGCCGCTGGAGCCTACTGCGGCCAGCGCATTGCTGCCCAGAAAGTTGCCGACGATGATGGAATCGGCGGTGTTGTAGAGCTGCTGGAGCAGGTTGCCAAGGATGAGCGGCACCGAGAAGAGCAGGATGCTCTTCCAGATGCTGCCCTCGGTCATGAGCAGGGTCTTTTTCTGCTGCTGTGCCGTGTCGGTCATAGTTCTTCCCTCCCTCAAAAAACAAGGTTCCCAGAGATATTGCACAATAAAATTAACAATACCTCGTTCCGTGCCGAATGTCAAGCAGAGCGGAAAAGAAAGCTTTCCGGTTTTCCACATCTTGTTTGCAGATTGTTCAAAACTACCACAAAGAAACTCCATTTTTATCCGGTACAATAAGGGTGCAGTCGGGAAGACAGAAACGTGAGTCCCCCATCTCCGGCTTTTGAGCTTCCCACGATGCCATGCAGGCAAGATTCATGCGCAGGCCCCCGCAGCGGGTGCTGCGCCCCTAAAAAAACACTGTCCCCCAGCCAATGCGAGGCAACAGCCACGGCGGCGGACAGACTACCAACAACCTCCTAGCAGCCGCAAATGTTTAGGAGTTCCCATATACAGACAGCGCCGCTTTCTCCTCCTTTCCACGGCGCTGTCTGTTTTTGTTTTGCAGACTGAGAGGTTAAACAATAAAAACCGCCCTGAAAAGGGCGGTTTTTTACGTTTTATCGCAGGTCGCGCAGGCGTTCTGCCGGGAGGGAGGATTGCAGCAGGCTCCATGCGGCGTCGAGGCTGTCGTTGAGCAGGTAGGCCTGCGTCTGCCGGACGTAGAGATAGATGGCGTTCGGTGTGCGGTAGGCGAGGTGGAGGTCATGCCACGGATAGCTCCGGGTCGGCTCGGGCTTGTCCTGCTCGCCTGCCATCCAAACCGAAAGCCCTGCATCGTCCAGCGTCAGCCGATAGAAGGGGCGGGGAAGGCCCATCTTTTTGATCTGAAGGCGCAGAGAGTGGAAGAAGGTCCAGAAGTAGACGGCGGGCACGCCCAGAGCCACGACGGAAAGCACCACCGTGAGCAGGGCCGCGCCGTCTTTCTGCCCCACCTGCGAGAGGCAGACACCGGCAGATGCCAGCAGGATGGCCGTGAAGGCCAGAGGGCGGTGCCACGCCTTGCGGTGGCGCAGCAGGTCGAAGGCGGCGAAATCGTGGAAGGATGCAGCGTCCATCTGGACGGAAACAGAGATCGGCTGAGACATAAAATATCCTCCTTTCTGGTCATAGTACCATATTGTTTTCCAACAATCAAGGACGATATTGCGCAGATGCCCTAAAATGTGCTAAAATAGGACGAAAAAGAAAGTGGATCAAGGCTCCGCCCGGGCGGCAGAAAGGCCGGAGCGGGTGGAATAATACCAAGTGAGGAGGGCGGATGCGTGGGGCGCAGGATGACCCTGAAGGGGCAGATCAGCCTTTGCCTGGCGGCGTTTTTTCTGGCGTTGGCAGGGCAGATATTCTTGAGCTTTTACCAGTCCGGCACCGTGCTGCGGGAGCTGGACGACCAGATGGGCAACTTCAACGCCATCAGCCGCTTCCAGAACGGCGTGGAGCAGAGCCTTTCGGCAATGGAGAACTACCGCTGGGAGTACGGCGACGCCAAGGCGCTGACCGAGGAACTGAACCGGGCCTTTTCTGTCACCAACGCGTGGCTCTGGCGCATTCAGGGCGACATTGGCACCGTCAGCGAGGAGCAGTATCTGCTCTACAACGCCGTCTCCACCACCTACGGCAGCTACACCGCGCTGGTGGGCCAGCTGGAAGAGGCGGTGGTCTCCGGCGAGGACGCGCAGGCTGCCCAGCTCTACTATAATAAGATCGTCCCCTGCGGAGGCTATCTGCGTCAATACACCCAGCAGCTGCTCAACAGGGCCATCGCCGACGCACAGAGCACCTACACCACCGTGTCAGCCCTCAGCGATCGAGTCAAGTGGGCGCAGACCGTCGTGGTGGCCCTCTGCCTCGCGCTGGGCTGCGTCATGGCGCTTTCGGTCATCCACCTGCTGACCCCGGTGCAGCAGCTGATCGGTGCCTCCCGGGAGGTCACCCGGGGCGTGTTCGACTCGCCCGACCTGCCTGTGCCCCATCAGCCCGAGATGGCCCAGCTCACCGAAGCGTTCAATCACATGAAGCACTCGATGGCCGAGCAGGTGACTACCCTGCGAGAGAAGAACGAGATGGAGCGGGAGCTTCACCGCCAGAAGACGGAGGCGCTGGAGCTGCAGAACCGGATGGAGCGCAGCCGCCTGCAGCAGCTGCGCAGCCAGATCGACCCCCACTTCCTCTTCAACACCCTGAACGTGATCCTGCAGACCGCCGGACAGGAAAAAGCCTACCGCACGCAGGCCCTCATCACAGCGCTGTCCCACCTGCTGCGCTACAGCCTCATGAGCAACGACGAGCAGGTGCCGCTGGCCCGGGAGGTGCGCATCGTGGACGAATACTACTCCATCTATCACGTCCGCTTCGGCGACCGGGTGAGGATGGTGTGGCGCATCTCCGACTCCCTCGACCTGACGGAGACGATGGTGCCCTCCTTTATCTTGCAGCCCATCGTGGAGAACGCCTTCAAGCACGGCATCTCGCCCAAGGAAGAGGGCGGCGTGGTGCGCATCCGCATCAACCCGCTGCGGGAGAAGGGGCTGCTTTATATCAGCGTCTGCGACAACGGCGTGGGCATCCAGCCCCAGCAGCTGGCCCAGCTGAAAGCCGCGCTGGCCCGGCCCGGTGAGCGCTGGGAGCACATCGGCGTCTACAATGTGGCCGCGCGTCTGCGGCTTCTGGACAAACGGGGGCGGCTGGTCATCCGCTCTCACCCCGGCCGGGGCACGGCCATCAGTATGTATCTGCCCTTAGTAGAACTTTTGGAGGAGGAATTGGACGATGATCCGGCTGTTGATCGCGGATGATGAAAAACTGGAACGGGAGGCGCTTGCAGAACTCGTCCAGCGCCGCTTTGAGCGGGAAGTGGTCTTGGAGATGGCCGAGAACGGCCGCAAGGCTGCCGACATGGCGGTGCTGTGGAATGCAGACCTCATCCTCATGGACATCGAGATGCCAGGGATGAGCGGCCTCGACGCAGCCCGCGCTGTGCTGGCCCAGCGGCCCTCCTGCCGGGTCATCTTCGTGACGGCCTACAGCCTGTTCCAGTACGCCCACGAGGCGGTGCATCTGGGGGCCTGCGACTACCTGCTCAAGCCGGTGGACCCCGATGAGCTGGAGGCCTCGGTGCGCCGGGCCATCCGGCAGATCCAGACCGAGCGGAAGCTGGAGGAGCTGGCCGCCGCCCAGCCTCAGCCCCAGCCGGAACCGCCTGCGGCCGGAGAGGAGGCCGAAGAGTCCCCCGAGGAGGGCGAGAACAGTCAGGCGGCCCTCATCATGGCCCATGTCCGCCGTTACCTCGAGGACAACTATATGTTCGACCTGTCGCTGGACAGCGTGGGCGAGATCCTGCACATCAGCCCGGCGTACCTGTCGGCCCAGTTCAAGAAGTATCAGAAGATGAACTTCCTCGACTGCCTCACCGAGCTGCGCATCAACGCAGCCAAGGAGCTGCTGGCCGACCCCTTCCGCTCCTCGGCAGAGGTGGCGTCGATGGTGGGCTACGAGGACGCCAGCTACTTCGCCCGGGCGTTCAAGAAGCGCACCGGAATGACCCCCACCCAGTACCGCCGTCAGGCGGGGCAGAAAGCGAAGTCCGACCCGGAGGCCGAGCTTTGAGCGGGCGGAAGATCTCCCGCCGCAGTGTGCTGGCGCTGGCCGCCTGCACGGCACTGGGCGCTGTGGGCTGCGGCAGAGCCGAGGAATATACCGGCCCGGAGCTTATCCTGCGCTACGCCGAGAACCAGCCCGAGGATTACCCCACCACGCAGGCCGCGCTGGCCTTCGCCGACCTTGTGGCCCAGCGGACGGAGGGGAGGGTCAAGGTCGTCGTCTACAGCGGAGGCGGGCTGGGGGCCGAGCAGAGCGTCATCGAGCAGATGCAGTATGGTGGCATTGACTTTGCCCGCGTCTCCCTGAGCCAGCTGGCGGAGCAGCTGCCCACCCTGAGCGTTTTGCAGCTGCCTTTCCTGTACACCGACGCCCCTCAGATGTGGCGGGTGCTGGACGGCGAGATCGGGGATGGGTTCCTCTCCAGCCTCGGCGCGATGGACCTTGTGGGGCTGTCGTGGTTCGACGCCGGGGTCCGCAGCTTCTACACCCGCGAAAAGGTGGAGACGCTGGCAGACCTCGTGGGGCTGACCCTCCGGGTGCAGGAGTCGGATCTGATGAGCGAGATGATACAGGACCTCGGCGCACAGCCTGTGCAGGTGGTCTACAGCCGGGTGTATGCGGCCCTCCACAACGCCGAGATCGACGGCGCAGAGAACAACTGGCCCAGCTATGAGGCTATGGGCCACTACGAGGTCGCACCTTATTTTTTAGAGGATGAGCACACCCGTGTGCCCGAATTGCAGCTGGCCAGCGAGGCCGCGATGGAAAAGCTGGCAAAGCTGGACGAGAGCTTCCCCGACATCGTCCGCACCTGCGGGAAGGAGAGCGCCCTGACCGAACGCCGCCTCTGGGCCGAGCGGGAGGCCAGCGCCGAGGCCCATATGCGGGCATGGGGCGTGGAGGTGACGACCCTTTCCGCCGCCGAGAAAGCCCGCTTCCGGGCGGCAGTGGAGCCGCTGTATGCGCGCTTCGGGGAGCAGAGCGGCCTCCTCCAGCGCATCCGGGAAAGCTGAGAAAAGGACACAAATATCACATTGTATTCATCTTGTTGGGCGATATGCTGAAGAAACCACACTGCTGATTGTAGAAGATGCACAAAAGTGTTTCTCACATTTTTTTGAAAAACAGGACATTTTTCAAAACCCCTTGCTCTGGCTTAAAATTTTTGCTAAAGTGTGTATAGTAAATGAACGGACGGCGTGCGACCCGTGCAGAGCGCGCCGACGTACAAGAGGAAATTTTTTAGGAGGACAATTATCATGAAGAAGATCTCTCGTCGCAGCTTTCTGGCAGCAGCAGGCGTTTCTGCCGCTGCTCTGGCACTGACCGCCTGCGGTGGCTCCAAGAGCACCGCAACCTCTACCGCTGCTTCCGCTGCTGCTTCCACCGCCCCCGCCGGCGATGCTGCAGCTGCTGCTTCCGACCCCAAGGTGACTCTGGTCTACGCTGAGGTCAACCCGCTGGATACCATCGTCGGCCAGACCGCTACCCACTTCAAGGAGAAGGTCGAAGAGCTGACCGGCGGCTCCGTCGTCATCGACGTGCAGGCTTCCGGCGTTCTGGGTTCTGAGAACGACGTTCTGGACGCCATCCTCGGCGGCTCCACCTCCATCGATATGAGCCGTATCTCTGCTTTCGCACTGACCAGCTACGGCTGCAACAAGTCCAAGCTGCTGTCCATCCCCTTCACCTTCGAGAACCGCGCTCACTTCTGGAACTTCGCCAACAGCGAGCTGGCACCTGAGTTCCTGAACGAGCCTCAGGAGCTGGGCCTGCCCGTCCGTGGTATCTTCTACGGCGAAGAGGGCTTCCGTCACTTCTTCACGGTCAAGCCCGTGTCCGGCATCGCTGACTTCAAGGGTCTGAAGCTGCGCGTGTCCAACGACCCCGTCATGAACGGCATGGTCGAGGGTCTGGGCGCTAACCCCACCGTCGTCTCCTTCGGTGAGCTGTACAGCGCACTGCAGACCGGCGTTGTCGATGGCGCTGAGCAGCCCATCGCAAACTACAAGTCCAACGCCTTCCCCGAGGTCGCAAACAACCTGATCCTCGACGGCCACACTCTGGGCGCTATCCAGGCTGTCATCACCGACAACGCTTGGGCTAAACTGACCGAGAACCAGCAGGCTGCCATCATGGAGGCCGGTGCTGATACGCAGGCCTTCAACGCTGACCTGTCCGAGAGCGCTGAGAACAAGGTCCTCGACGAGCTGAAGTCCTCTGGCTGCAACGTCGTCGATGTCCCCGATAAGGCTCCTTGGCAGGAGGCTTGCGCTAAGGTCATCAGCGAGAACACCTCGGATCAGGCTGAGCTGTACCAGAAGCTGCTGGATATGAAGGGCTGATAACAGCGTCTTTGTCCTGAAGTAGTACATAAGCCCGGCGGGGGACTACGGGATACGCCCGCAGACCCGCCGGGTTTTTTATAGAGTATGGAGGAGATCCTATGCCGAAAATCTTTACCACTCTGGATAAGATCAAGCCGGCGTACGACATCACCTACAAAGTGGTTCTGTTTATCTGCAAGCTGCTGCTGATCGCAGATATTCTCATCACCACCATGTCGGTCATCGGTCGTTACGTCCCATTCATCCCGGACCCCGCATGGACCGAAGAGGTCGTCCTGACCTGCATGAGCTATATGGCCGTGCTGAGTGCCGCTCTGGCCATCCGCCGCGGCGCACACATCCGGATGACCGCATTTGACGTCTATCTGCCCAAGATCGTCGTCAAGGTGCTGGACATCCTCGCGGATCTGGCAGTCTGCGTCCTCGGCATCATCATGATGGTGGTGGGCTGGAACTATGCCACCACGCTGGGCGGCCGCGGCTTCTATGTCTCGATGCCTTGGCTGAGCCGTTTCTGGATGTACTTCCCGGTGCCTCTGGCCGGTGTCGCCATGATCATCTTCGAGATCGAGGCGCTGTACAACCATGTCAAGAGCTTTTTTGTAAAGGAGGAGAACTAATATGACAGTTCAGACACTGGCGATCGTTGTCCTTCTTGTCAGCTTCTTCGTCATGATCTTCCTGCGTTTCCCCATCGCATATGCCGTTGGCCTGTCCAGCGTGCTCTGCATGGTGGTGCAGGGTCAGGCGCTGACCGATGTCTGCCGTCTGATGGTCAAGGGCATCTCGTCCTTCAGCCTGATGGCCGTCCCCTTCTTCATCACCATGGGCGTCCTCATGGGCAGCGGCGGCATCTCCGAAAAGCTGATCGCGCTGGCTGACGCCTGCGTCGGCTGGATGCGCGGCGGCATGGCAATGGTCAACATCGTTGCTTCCTACTTCTTCGGCGGCATCTCCGGTTCTGCTTCTGCAGATACCGCTTCCATCGGCTCCATCATGATCCCCATGATGGTCGATCAGGGCTACGACGCCGACTTCTCCACCGCTGTCACCATCACCTCCTCTTGCGAGGGCCTGCTGGTCCCCCCGAGCCATAACATGGTCATCTACGCCACCACCGCTGGCGGCATCTCCGTGGGCAGCCTCTTCCTCGCCGGCTACCTGCCCGGCGCTCTGCTGGCCATCGTCCTGATGATCGGCTCCTACATCATCTCCGTCAAGGAGAATTACCCCAAGGGCTCTCCCTTCACCATCAAAGGCTTCATCAAGCAGCTGGGCACCTCCATCTGGGCACTGGCCGCAGTCGTCATCGTCGTCTTCGGCGTTGTCGGCGGCGTCTTTACCGCCACCGAGTCCGCTGCTATCGCCGTTATCTACTCTCTGCTGGTCTCCGTCTTTGTTTACAAGGGCCTTGACTGGAAGGGCGTCTGGTACGCTCTGGACGAGTGCGTCAACACCCTGTCCATCGTCCTGATCCTGATCGCCACCTCTGCAGTGTTCGGCAACTGCCTGACCATGCTGCACGTGCCCGATCTGGCTGCAAACGCCATCACCAGCGTCACCAGCAACCCCTACATCATCGCACTGCTCATCGACCTCATCATTCTGGTGCTGGGCTGCATCATGGATATGGCTCCCATCATCCTGATCGCTACCCCCATCCTGCTGCCCATCGCCACCTCCATCGGCATCGACCCCATCCAGTTCGGTATCATCATGGTCCTGAACTGCGGCATCGGTCTGCTGACCCCCCCTGTCGGCGCTGTCCTGTTCATCGGCTCTGCTGTGGCAAAGCGCCCCATGGAGAAGGTCGTCAAGGCTACCCTGCCGTTCTATCTGTGCATGTTCATCGCCCTGCTGCTCCTGACCTATGTGCCCGACATCAGCCTTGCGATCCCCAAGCTGCTGGGCGGCTACGTCAGCCCCATCGCCAATCCCCTTGGCCCGGTGTTCATCCACTGATAAGCTGATCTGCTCATCCTCCTCCGGATGGTAAAAGGAAAGCCCCCGCCTGTCACAAGGCGGGGGCTTTCCTGCGTCACAGCAGGGTCTGAAGGGCGGCTGCACTGTATTTCATGAGCTTTTTCAGGGCGGCGTCCTGCGCGTCGAGCCGGAACAGCAGCCGCGCAGCCAGCTCCTCGGGCGGGGCCGAAAGGCCGGGCCAGAAGGCGTGTGCCGCCCGGGTGAAGGCGTGGACGCCCTCGGCGGTCTGGAGCAGGACCAGCTGGACGTGCCCCCGCAGCAGGAAGAACAGCCCCACCTGATAGGCCCGGGTGTCCAGCAGAAGCTCCATCTCGTCCTCAGTGAGGATCAGCAGGTCTGCAAAAGGGAGAAACTGCAGCACCGTGTCCCGCAGGGTCTTTTCGCTGGGCCAGAGGGCCGGACGGAGGGCGGGGACGAAGCAGACCGGCACACCGGAGGCGTGGGCCGTGTCCAGCGCAGAGAGGTGGGTGAAGCGGCAGGGGCTGTCTACGAGGCAGGCGCTGGAAAGGGCCAGTGCCCCGGCGTCTGCGGCCCAGCTCTCCCCCAGCTGCCCGGCAGAGTAGAGCAGGTCGGCCGAGCGGATGCGGCAGGGCAGCGCCCCGCCGCCGCCCCGGAAGAGGAGAGGCGTGGGGGCGCGGGAGGTAAAGCAGAGGCGGCGGACATCCACGCCGGCGTCGGTCAGAGCGTCTGCAATGCGGTGCCCGAAGGCATCCTCCCCCAGCTGGCCCAGAAGGGCAGCTCTGCCGCCCAGCGCCGCATAGGCCAGCGCCAGCGCGGCGGCACTGCCGCCCACCCGGGGCCGGAACGCCTCCGCCGACGAGAGCGGGGCAGGGCTTTCCAGCTCGAGCCACGCTTCGCCGAGACAATATAAAGTGCTGCCCGACACGATGCGCCCTCCTTTCGGTGCAGTTTCAAAAACAAACTACAGTATACACCCATCCGGGCATTTGTGCAAATGGAGTGCTTGACACCTTTGGCCGGATTGTGATAGACTGACCCAATATGGCAGTATATCCAAAGCTGCAACGACAAAAATGTGATATTTGACGAGGAGAACATGAGCCTTACCAGACAGTATTTCAAATACGTCAGCCAGAACATTTTCGGCCTTCTGGGTACGTCCTGCTACATTCTGGCGGATACCTATTTCATCTCGCAGGCGGCGGGCACCGACGGCGTCGCCCTGCTCAACCTCTGCCTGCCCATCTACAACTTCATCTTTGCCATCGGCTCGATGCTGGGTCTCGGCGCGGCCACCCGCTACGCCATCCTCCGGGCGCAGGGGGACGAGCGCGCGGTGCGCTATTTCTCCAACGCCCTGCTCTGGGCGTTGGTGTTCGCCCTGCCCTTCATGCTGGCGGGAGTCTTCTGCCCCGAGGTACTGCTGCGGCTCATGGGCGGCGACTGTGAGATCATCGCGCTCGGTGTGGGGTACGCCCGCATCTTCCTGCTGTTCACCCCTTTCTTTATGTGCAACTACATCGTCGCATCCTTCGTCCGCAACGACGGCGACCCCTCGCTGGCGATGGTGGCGACGCTGTGCGGCAGCCTCTTCAATGTGGTGTTCGACTATATCTTCATGTTCCCCATGGGCCTCGGCCTGCCCGGCGCGGCGCTGGCAACGGCGGTGTCGCCGGTGCTGAGCATCCTCATTTGCAGCCGCCACTTTCTCAAGAAGGAAAACACCATCTGCTTCGTGCGGCAGCTGCCCTCGCCGAGGCTTCTGGCCCAGAGCTGCCAGCTGGGCGTGTCAGGCTTCGTGGGGGAGATGTCCTCGGGCGTGACCACCACCGTCTTCAACCTGCTCCTCCTCCGTCTGGCGGGCAATGTGGCCGTGGCGGCCTACGGCGTCGTGGCGAATTACGCGCTGGTGGCGACGGCCATCTTCAACGGCGTGGCACAGGGCGCACAGCCGCTGGTGAGCCGGTGCTACGGCAAAAACGATGCCGCCGGAGCGCACAAGCTCCTGCTGCTGGGCAGCGGGACCGCTCTTGCACTGGCGGCGGCATTGTATGTTGTTCTCTTCGGGTTCACCGGCCCCATCGTCGCCGTCTTCAACAGCGAGAACTCGGCCCTCATGGCAGAGTATGCCTTCCGAGGGATGCGCATCTACTTCCTCGGCTACTTCTTCGCGGGCTTCAACATCGTGGCCGCAGGCTATCTGGGCGCGGTAGACCGCCCCGCAGAGGCCTCTGCCACCTCGCTGTCCCGGGGCGTCGCGGCCATCGTGGCCTGCTCGCTGGTGCTGAGCGCCCTCTTCGGGATGAACGGCGTCTGGGCTGCATTCCCGGCCTCGGAGGCCATCACGGCCTGCCTGACCCTCCTTCTGCTGAAGCGGAAGCCTGTTAAATAAACAATTCCTGTTCCAGCCGCTGCTGCTCGGGCGAAAGCCCGGGCAGGGCGCTCCGACCGGCCATCGCCCGCCACTGCGTGGGGGATTGGCCGGTCGTTTTTTTAAAGACGCGGCAGAGATAGTTTGCCCCCGAAAAGCCGCAGAGGCTGGCGATGACGTCCAGCGTGTACTCCCGGTGGAGCAGGAGCCGCATGGCGGCCTCGATGCGGACACTGGTGAGATACCGCCCCGGCGAGACGCCCAGCGCCGCCGTGAAAGCCCGGACGAGGTGGCTCTTGGAGACGCCCAGACGCTCGCTCAGCTCCTCTACGCCGTAAAGCCCGGCGTAGTTCCTGCGGATGTCCTCGATGGCCGCAGCCACCAGCGGGGGCAGGGCCGGGGCGGCGCTGTCGGCGTCTGAAAGCTCACACAGCAGGGCAAAGGCCAGCTGGCTCCGCACCCGCTCGGAAGCGTCCTGCTCCTCGGCGAGGCGTCCCATCAGCTCTGCCGCCGCCGGGCAGGTCTCGCCCCGGGCGAGGAAGGGCATCTCAGACAGCCCCCCGAGGAACTGCTCTGCCGCCTGCCCCGTAAGCTGGACACAGAGCAGGTGGCACTCGTTTTCCGGCGCGAGGGTCAGAGGCCCCCGGCTCAGCACGAGATGGCCCGCCGCCGCGCTCTGGGGCGGCAGCAGGAGGGCAGAGCCGCCGGGCGCTGCCCCCGTTTCCGACAGGGAGACGACGCATTTTCCGCTGGAAATGAGACAGACCCAAAGCCCTTCGCCCCGCAGGGTCAGGGGCGTTTCCGGCTGGACATCCTCCACGACGCCGAGGGCGGCGGTGGTGCTGGGGGCGTAAATCAATATCTGACACCTCGAATCAATAAAATGCTATTTCATATCACAAAATAATCTGCTATTATAATAGCAATGAAACGGCTCATCGTCAAGCGTGAGCCTTTGAGTGAAACAACATCAATGGAGGAAAATGCGTTATGGCTTCGATCAGCTGCCAGCATATCTACAAGATCTACCCCGGTGCTACTGCTCCTTCTGTCACCGATTTCAACCTCGAGATTCAGGATAAGGAGTTCATCATCTTCGTCGGCCCCTCTGGCTGCGGTAAGTCCACCACCCTGCGCATGATCGCCGGTCTGGAGGAGATCTCCAAGGGCGAGATGTACATCGGCGGCCGTCTCATCAACGACGTCCCCCCGAAAGACCGCGACATCGCCATGGTCTTCCAGAGCTACGCTCTGTACCCCCACATGACCGTCTACAAGAACATCGCTTTCGGTCTGGAGCTGCGCAAGACCCCGAAGGACGAGATCGACCGCCGCGTCCATGAGGCCGCCAAGATCCTTGAGATCGAGCACCTGCTGGACCGCAAGCCCAAGGCTCTGTCCGGCGGCCAGCGCCAGCGTGTCGCTCTGGGCCGCGCAATGGTTCGTAACCCGGCTGTCTTCC